>Ga0134121_10000601_pt1 | contig 39862 bp, 29 predicted proteins | sample KB301_FD_96463 | JGI IMG/M metagenome (GOLD analysis project Ga0134121, IMG submission 96463) | Terrestrial soil microbial communities without Nitrogen fertilizer from Kellogg Biological Station, Michigan, USA - KB3-0-1 | ecosystem: Environmental > Terrestrial > Soil > Unclassified ...
GCCGCCCAAGGCGGTGTGGGCGCGGACGATCCTCTCCGAGTTCTCCCGCATCATGGACCACTGCGTCTGCAACGGCACGACGCTGGTCGACGCGGGCGGCCTCACCAATTTCTGGTATCTCTTCCAGCCCCGCGAGGAGATCTACGGTCTGCTGGAGTCGGTGTGCGGCGCCCGCCTGACGGTTTCGGCCTGCCGCATCGGCGGCTTGATCCAGGACCTACCGCCGGATTTCGAGGCCCGCTGCCGGCGATTGCTGGAGATCATTCCGCCGTTCGTCGAGGACTCCGAGAAGCTGGTCAACAAGAACCGTATCTGGATCGACCGCTCGGTGGGCATCGCCGCCATCTCCGGCGAGGAGGCGGTGAATTGGGGTTGGACGGGACCCTGCCTGCGGGCGAGCGGCGTCGGCTACGACGTCCGCCGGGCGCATCCCTACGATCTCTATGACACGGTCGACTGGGAAGTGCCGGTGCTCCAGGGTGGCGACGTCTACGACCGCTGGCGGATTCGCATGCTGGAGATCTGGCAGTCGCTCTCGATCATCCGCCAGCTCCTCGATCGCGGCATGCCGGCCGGTCCCCACATCGTCGACGATCCGCACGTGGCGCTACCCTCCAAAGAGGCCTGCTACAACGAGATGGAGGCCATGATCTATCACTTCAAGCTGATCATGGACGGCATCCGGGTGCCGGAGGGGGAGATCTACTCGATGGTCGAGGGCGCCAACGGCGAGCTCGGTTTCTACACCCTCAGCGACGGCACGGGGAAGCCCTACCGCAATCACTGCCGGCCGCCGTGCTTCCCGATTTTCTCCACCTTCACCCAACTGATCCAGGGCGGCTCCCTCTCTGACGCCATCATTTCGTTGGGCGGCCTCAACATCGTCGCAGGAGAGCTCGAGCGATGACGCAACCGATCACCGGGAGCGCCCCGGCCTCGCCCAGCCGGCCCAGCCGGCCAATACTGCGCTCGGACGCGCCCTGGCCGAACGATGTCAAGCCGTACAAGCCGGGGTTGGCCGAGCGCCTCTACCTGCCGCTGCTGGCCGGGATGATGGTGACGGCGCGGCACTTCCTGCGCAACCTGTTCGGCAAGAAGATGTACACCATCGAGTATCCCGAAGAGCGGCGCGACTACAGCCACCGCTTCCGCGGCCACCACATCCTCACCTCCCGCCCGGACGGCTCGGTGCGCTGCGTGGCCTGCTTTCTCTGCGCCCAGAACTGCCCGGCCGAGTGCATTCACATCGAGGCTGCTGAGCATCCTGACGTCAACATCGAGAAGTACCCGGCGGTCTATGAGATCGACATGCTGCGCTGTGTCTTCTGCGGTTACTGCGTGGACGCCTGCCCGGAGGAGGCCATCATCATGTCGAACAACTACGACATGGCCTACTTCACCCGCGAGCAGTCGATCGTCGGCAAGAACGATCTGATGAAGCCCTATACCTTCGACGAAAATCGCCTCGGCTACCGCGGCAGCTTTCCGGAGGAGGACGTGCAGCGGGCCAAGATGCGGCGCGACGCCTTCAACCTCGTCGATGCCGCCCGCCAAGCCCAGGACCGCGAGGCCAAGGCGGCGGGGCGGGCTTCGGCTTGACAGTGAGCTGACCGGCAGCGCGCACCCGCGGGGTGTCCCTCTCTACTAGGGAAAGGCGCCCCGCCCCTCCGGAACGAAGCATCGTGCCGCGACCTCTGGTAGGATTTGCCTCAATGCATCTCCGGTGTTCCCCAATTCGAAGCGAGAGACCTGGCATGAACGCCCGGCCTTTTCTGTTTTCATTCTTGGAAAAGAGAGGATCATGAGTACCACGGTCGCAGAAAAAGAGAGACGAGAGATCTCCCCCGAGAAGCTCGACGAGGTCGTCATCCGCTTCGCCGGTGACTCGGGCGACGGCATGCAGTTGACGGGCAGCCAGTTCACCAACACCTCGGCGATGTTCGGCAACGACCTGTCCACTCTGCCGGACTTTCCCGCCGAGATCCGCGCTCCCGCCGGCACCCTGCCGGGAGTCTCGGCCTTCCAGGTACGGATCGCCGACTACGACATTCACACCCCGGGCGATGCTCCGGACGTGTTGGTGGCCATGAATCCGGCGGCTCTCCAGAAGGAGCTCAAGGACCTCAAGACCAACGGCATCGTCATCGTCAACACCGACGAGTTCAATGACCGCAACCTCGCCAAGGCCGGCTACGCCCACAACCCGCTGGACGATCACACCCTGGACAAGTACCGGGTCTTCCAAGTGGCGGTGACGACCATGACCCGGCGGGCTCTCGAGGGCAGCGGCCTGGAGTCGAAGTCGGTCGAGCGGTGCAAGAACATGTTTGCCCTGGGCATGTGCTACTGGCTCTTCTCCCGGCCGATGGAGAACACCATCACCTTCCTCCAACGGCAGTTCGCCAAGAAGCCGCTTCTCGCCGAGGCCAACATCAAGGTCCTCAAGGCGGGCTGGAACTTCTGCGACATCACCGAGCTGTTCCACGATCGCTACGAGATTCCGGCGGCAACCCTGGAACCGGGTCTCTATCGCAACATCACGGGCAACACCGCTCTGGCGTTGGGCCTGATCGCGGCGAGCCGGCGTAGCGGCCTGCCGCTGTTCCTCGGCGCCTATCCCATCACGCCGGCCTCGGAGGTGCTGCACGAGCTGTCGCACTTCAAGAACTTCGGCGTCACCACCTTCCAGGCGGAGGATGAGATCGCGGCCGTCTGCGCGGCCATCGGCGCCTCCTTCGGCGGCGCGCTGGGTATCACCGCCTCCTCCGGGCCGGGCATCGCCCTCAAGTCCGAGGCCATGAACCTGGCGGTGATGACGGAGTTGCCGCTGCTCGTCTGCGACATCCAGCGCGGCGGTCCGTCGACGGGCTTGCCCACCAAGACCGAGCAGGCGGATCTGCTGCAGGTCATGTTCGGGCGCAACAGCGATTCGCCCATGCCGATTGTCGCCGCCTCCTCGCCCAAGGACTGCTTCGACATGGCCCTCGAGGCGGCGCGCATCGCCACCAAGTACATGACGCCCGTGGTCCTGCTGTCCGATGGCTACATCGCCAACGGCTCCGAGCCCTGGAAGCTCCCCGAAGTCGAGACCCTGCCGGATCTGCGCTTCGAGTTCCGCACCAATCCGGAAGGCTTCCAGGCGTACGAGCGCAACCCTGAGACGCTGGCGCGGCCGTGGGCCATCCCGGGTACCCCGGGACTCGAGCACCGCATCGGCGGACTGGAGAAGGAAGATGTGACGGGCAACGTCTCCTACGATCCCGCCAACCACGAAAAGATGGTCCGCCTCCGGGCCGAGAAGGTGGCGCGCATCGCCAACGACATCCCGGACCTGGAGGTCCACGGCGACGAGGAAGGTGAGCTTTTGGTGCTCGGTTGGGGCTCCACTTCGGGGGCTATTCACGGCGCGGTCAACGACGCCCGCAGGCAGGGACTGTCCGTCTCGCGCGCCCACCTGCGACACCTCAATCCGTTCCCGAAGAACCTCGGGGACGTGCTCGCCCGCTTCCGCCAAGTGCTCCTTCCCGAGATGAACCTGGGTCAGCTCGCCCTGCTGGTGCGCGGGCGTTTTCTCAAGGACATCATCTCCCTCAACAAGATTCAGGGCCAGCCGTTCGCGCGGCACGAGATCCTCAACAAGATTCATCAGATCCTGGAGTCGAATGCCCATGTCAACTGAGACGATCACGCCGACCCTGACCAAGAAGGATTTTCAGACCGACCAGGAAGTGCGCTGGTGCCCGGGCTGCGGGGACTACGCCATTCTTTCGGCCGTGCAGCAGGTGCTCCCCGAGTTGGGCATTCCCCGCGAGAAGTTCGTCGTGGTCTCCGGAATCGGCTGCTCCAGCCGCTTTCCGTACTACATGAACACCTTCGGATTCCACTCCATCCACGGCCGCGCGCCGGCGGTGGCCACCGGCCTCAAGCTGTCGCGGCCCGAGCTCGAGGTATGGATTGCCACCGGCGACGGCGATGCCATGTCGATCGGCGGCAACCATCTGATCCACACCCTGCGGCGCAACGTCGGGGTGAAGATCCTGATGTTCAACAACCGCATTTACGGCCTCACCAAGGGCCAGTACTCGCCGACCTCGGAGCTGGGCAAGAAGACCAAGTCGACGCCCGCGGGATCGGTGGACTATCCGTTCAACCCGCTGTCGCTGGCCCTCGGCGCCGGCGCCACCTTCGTGGCCCGCAGCGTCGACATCTTCCAGTCCCATTTGCGCGACACGCTGCGGCGTGCGGCGGCGCACAAGGGAACGGCCTTCGTCGAGATCTATCAGAACTGCAACATTTTCAACGACAAGGCCTTCAGCTACATGACGGACAAAGAGGCCAAGGACGACAACGTCCTCTATCTGGAGCACGGCAAGCCCCTGGTCTACGGCAAGAACAAGGACAAGGGAATAAGGATGAGGGGAACCCAGATGGAGGCCGTCCAACTCGGCGACGGCGTCAGCCCCGAAGATTGCGTAGTTTGGGATGAGAGCCTCGACAACCCGGCTACGGCTTTCCTCGCGGCCAACCTCCTGCCGCCGCACTTCCCGACGGCCCTGGGAGTCTTCCGCGGCGTCACCAAGCCGGCCTACGAAGAGCTGGCGGTGGAGCAGATGCAACAAGAAACCGACCGCCTGGGCCTCGGCAAGCTGGACGCGCTGCTGAAGGCGGGCGATACGTGGACGGTGCAGGAGCACGTGCCGGCGGCGAACTGACACCCGGGCTTGGCGTCTGCGCCAGCAAATCGTCGACCCAAGTGTGCGCTGGGGCGATATCCTGTGAGCTCCCTGCAAAGGAATAACGCCCGGTGTCGAACCAGCGACGACCGGGCGTACAACCGCGGCAGCTACTGCTGCCCAGGAGTGCTGGTCGGCGCTCCAGGCGTCGTGTTGTTCTGGTTGAAGTTATCGTTGGCGGAGACGATCGCACCACCCGCCCCCACATTCAGCCCCGTGGCGCACCCATATACAGTCACGTGCGTGATACCCACTGTCGCATTGGCGCCCGCCGCCACACAGTCCGTTCCATTATTGGAGACCATGACATGGTCGAGCATGAGGTTTACGGTTCTCCCCGCAACCGCGATCCCTACAATTCCGGCGGCGGAGTTCCCCGAAGCCTGGCTGTTGTGGACGCTCAGTGTCGAGCTGTCCTGTGCCCTGAGGCCAAAACCAGTGTTGAACTCAAGTCGGACGTTGTCCAGCGAGCCCTTCACGGTGACGCCTGCACCGGGATGGACAAAAATGCCGCCGCCTATGCCCTGGCCATTGTTGCGCACGATGGTGTCCTTGACGAAGAGCTGCATCGTGCCCGCCACCGTCGGCGCGACCTCGATGCCCGAGCCGTTCGAGCCGCGGAAGTTGTTGATCGTGCACTTCTCGACGTGGAGAGCGGCCAGGCCGCCGAGCACCTTGATGCCGACCAGGCCCGTCCTGAGGCCCTCAATGGTGAGGCCATGCAACACCACATTGTCATTTGGGCCAGCAGAGATGGTAATGGAGTTACCTGTGGAAACTTGAATGCCGCCAAGAACTTCTGGTGGGGATACTATAGAGATGGATCTGTCGATTGTTATTGAGCCAAAGCCGCCCGAATCCAAGACGTCGATTTCGCCTCCGGCCGAGCTTTTGGCGAGCGCTCCAGCGAAGGTCCTGCAAGGAGTGGCGCGGCTGCAATCGTTGGCATCGTTGCCGTTGACGGATACCCAGGTGCGTGTCGACTGACTGAGAGCGGCCTGGCTGGTTGCTAGAAAGAATAGGAGCGCGATAATCGAGACCGAAATGGGGAACCTATGATGTTTTTGCACAATCTCTCCTTCTTTTCCGTTGGTGGATTGGGGACCTTACCTCGATCGCGGTGACCTTCTGCGGTCTTATCGGGCATGAGGTCTTGTTATTTCTGTTGATGGACTCCCTCCAGAGCTTCGAGACGATCCTTGAGCTCGGAGTTCTCCTTGTGCAGACTGACGAGCTGGTCCTGCTGAGACAAGGTGTAAAGCGTCAGTTCCTCGATCTTCTCCAACAACCGCATCTGAAACTGGCTGAGGTTGAGGCCCTGCTCCTTGACCTCGCGGGCGTTCGGCACGTTCGGGAGGTGCTTTTCCTGAGCGACGAACTCTCTCAGCTTCTCCAAGGGCATCAGCTTGTAGTTTGGTTCGAAGACGTAATCAGGCGCATTGAGCGTCACTCCGTCGTCGATGAACGAACCTCCCGAGACTCGGATGTCACCTCCGTTCACGTGGAGCTTGGAAGCGGGAGCTGTGGTACCTATGCCGACATCGCCGCTCGCCGTGACATGAATTCGGTTGACACTGTTCGTGCCGAGGATCAGCGGCTTGTCGAATTGTGTTCCGATGATCAGGCCATTGCCGGTCGCCTGCAGGAGCTCGACCCAACTACCGAGCGTCTGGCCGAATCGCGAGACCGTTTTCCCACTGCTGTGCGCGACTAAGCCCGCGAGAGCAGAGTCGGACTTCGCGCGGATGGCGCTAGCGGCGAGCGGCCCCGGATTGGAGTTCTCTACGGTGAAGAGGGTACTCGCGTCGGTGTTTTCAAAAAAATGGAACTTGTCACTGGGAGATGCGGTGCCGATCCCGAGTTTACCATCCGTCGTGACTCGCATCCTTTCTACGTTATTGGTAAGTATGACGATATTGTTAATGCTGTTCAGGCGCGTCGTCGATGCGGCGTTGTCGATACCGAAGAAGAGACCGACGTTGCCGGCGTTATTGAGATATTCGATTGCGGAGTAGCCGGTGGCGCTGGAATTCTGGAGCCTTGCAGAAGCCTGTCCGCTGGAGTTCGTCTTTACATCTAGCCGGACTGCCGGTGTAGATGTGCCGATGCCGACATCTCCTGTGGTGGTGACGAACACTGAGTCCTGCGCTCGCGCTGCGACCGGCGCAGCTAGTAGACCAAGCCCAGCGGCGAGTGCGCTCATTCCGATCATCCGAATGCTTTTTCTCATGGCTATACCTCCTAGTGTTTGTATGCTGTTTGTGGGTTTCTTTGCCACGTCGATCAGGGGACACGCGCTCTGAAGATGGCTCCAGCTCTGACCTCGAAGCCGGACCTCAGTACGACCTGTTTGCCAGCGTGCAAAGTAACATTGCCCGTGGGCTCGATCGTGAGGTTGGGACCGGCGAAGATGGTGTCGCAGGCTTCGAACGTCTGGGTCGAGCTGATGGACTGGTTGGCGAGCTCGAGATTGAGGCAGTCGGCGAGTTTGTCGGTCCAGACATCCGGATCGTTACGGGAGCCCACCAAGTTGCGGTCGTCCGCCCACTGCATCACATGGCTGGCGGCGGCGGTGACGACGGACTGATCGTAATCGCCATGATAGCAAGCGGCGAGATTGGGATCGAGGCGAATCGGACTGTTGACGTCGGTCACCCGCTGATTGGCTCCCCAAGTCAGGCCGCCGTCCGCCGAGACGCGCTTGTAATAGTCCTGGAGCAGGTTGGCGCTGTCATTGCGGCGGTCGTACCAGCCGGCGACGAGGGTCGAGCCATTGGCCTGAATCGTCGGGAAGTACTGATCGCCGGTCGCCACGTCATTGAGCTGGATGGGCGTGCTCCAGGAAGTGCCGCTGTCGGTCGAACGCCGGTAGTAGACGTTGACAACGTCACCTGAGTTGAACGTGTCCGGGTCCTGACTGTAGACCACGTGCAACACGCCGCTGCCGTCCACCGTGATCTGAGGCGAGGCCAGGTAGCGGATGTTACCGTTGAGGGCAGGGCGGCCACAGGCCGAGCTCGCCGCTGAGTCGCGCGGGCTCACCGCATTGGTAAGAGGGCTGGTTACCGGAAAATAGCTGACTCCACCGTTGGTGGAGCGGACCACCTCGATGCTGATGTCGCCGGTCGGCCAGCTCGCATACCGCAGCCAGGCCACGAACACATCACCGTTGGAGGAGACCGCGGGCCAGGCACCTTGGACAAAGCCGCCGGCACTCAGGTTGACCGGCGCTGACCAGGTCAGTCCCCCGTTCGTCGAGCGGATCGCGCGGATCGGGGTACCGCTTTCCCCGAAGTCCGTCCACACCAGGTACAGGTTGCCGTAGTTGGGGCTCGCCGGGTTGTTGTCGGCGATGAGGATCTCCTTGTCGTCACCGCCGGTGGTGGGTATGCTCAGGAGAGAGAAAGCACCGCAGTCGTCCGTCGAGCGCCACACCGCGAGGCCGCCGCCGCTGTCCAGGGTGGCCAGATAGAAGAACCCGTCCGCCCGCCGCCAAGCTAGGCTAGGGTCTCCAAACGCGGTAGACCCGACGGCTCCCCTGTCCTGAAAGCTGGCGCCGCCATCGATCGAGCGCGCGAAGCCCGTGAAGCCGCCGCCACCGGTGCTGCCGTAGAACTCCCAGGAATCGTTGAACGCCGAGCAGTAAGTGCCGGTCACGGGATTGTGGGCGATCGAAGTCTCACTTTGCGTGGTCGAGTTGCCGGTCTCACCTGCCGGGTTGTTGACCAGCACGTCTGTCGCCAGAAAAGCCAACTCACCGATCTGGAAGGAGTCTTCCGCACTTTTGCGGCTGGGCTGGCGTCCCAGCTCGTTCTGCCTGCCGCAGGACCACAGCAGGTTGAAAAGAAGCCCGTCCATTCGTTGCCGCTTGACTGGATCATCCAGCAGCATGCAAAGCCGTGGCGGGGCGGGGCGGATGTTGGTATTCCTTGAGAGAGGGGGAGGTTGGGCGAAGAGCACCTGTCCGAATGCGCAGCTTCCAAGGATGGCTACCAAAACCATCGCCCGGCTGCTGTATCGAGGTGCTCGGGATACGTTTTTTCTCCTTTTGACCGACGATGACGTACATCTACGGCTCATACTTCTCTCCTGTCTCAGTTGGTTCATAGATCTCTCCCTCGCATGACTCTCCTTCTCTCCGCTTGCGCGGGTGATTGCCACGTACCCTCGGTCTCAATCCCAGGTCCGTTGTCCGGACCGCGCGTGCACTCTTTAACCAAGAAGCCGCCGCAGGAGGCCTCCAGGTAGACAGAGAATTCTTCGCATATGTGAAATGAATGTTTCCTCGGCGTCACTCCCTAGCAGCAGCAGGGAGGCGCGCTTGAATGGGGAGCTCCAGGGACGAGGAACTTTTCGCTCGGCTGTTTGAGAACGCTCGCCCGCGGCTCCAAGCTCTGATCAAGATCTACCGGGTGGCGCCCGAAGATAAGGAGGACGTCCTCCAAGAGGCCCTTCTGGCGTTGTGGCGTAAACGGGTCCAGATCAGGGACTATGAGACGTGGTTGTTCTCCGCTGTACGAATGGAGTGCCTACGCTATCGGCGGCGAGTGGGACGGCAGATCTACTCCGCGCTCGACGAATCAGCGCTGGAGCGGCTCGCCGGCCATGTCGGCTTCTCGGAAACCGATCCCGGCCTGCATCAGGATCTGCGAAGGCTGATCCGGCGTTTGCCAGCCCGTCACCAGGCCTTGATCCATCTTCGTTACGGGCTCGGTCTGACTCCGGAGGAGACGGCCAGTCGGCTCGGGTATCGGCTGTCGAGTCTGAAGAAGACTACGACTCGATGTTTGCAGGCGCTGCGAAGTCAGCTCAATCGTGGGCCAACTCTCTTGAGGTTTCCCCCTGATAGTCTCTAACCATGGCCGACCTCTTCATCCTCGCCCACGGTGGCTCATGGGACATGCGATTCCAGATCACGTCGCTGGCGGCGAGCGTGGCGGCGGTGGGGGAGCGGGTGGATGTGGCGCTGTTCTTCGGGGCGCTCGACGCCTGGGCCCGGGGACGCTGGGACGAGCTCGATCCGCAGCCTCCCGTGTCCGCCGAACGGCTGGAGTCGCTTGCCATGCCGCCGCTCTCCGAGATGCTGGCCCCGGGCCGCGCCGACGGCCTGATCCGCCTTTTCGCCTGCAGCGCTTCCGTACGCCTGATTGGACTCGATACGGCCACGGTCCAAGCCTCGGTCGACGCCCTTCTGGGCTGGCAGAGCTTCGCGCGGATGATCCGGGATTCAGGGCGGGTGGTGACGCTTTAGCTTTTCCTCTACAATCCACCCTCTTTCGCGACGGCGCGAGGAAGGAGAAGGAGAAAGAGGATGGAAAAGCCGCGGATCGGGTTCATCGGCTCGGGGGTCATGGCGGAGGTCCTGATCAACGGACTCGTCTCGCGTGACAAAACGGCGGCGGAGAGGATCTGGGCGGCCGGCCCCCGCCAGGAGCGGGCGGACCAGCTCTTCACGGCCTATGGCGTGAGAGGCACCACGGACACCCTGGAGGCGGTGGAGAACGCCGACCTTATCGTCCTCTCCGTCAAACCTCAGACCCTCGCCAAGGTGTTGAAGCAGATCAAGCCGCGGATACGCCAGGAGCAACTTGTGATGTCGGTCATCGCCGGCGCGCGCATGGCCACCATCGCCAGGGCCTTGGACCACCCCGCGATCGTCCGCTGCATGCCCAATCTCCCTTGCCAGATCCACCGCGGAATGACCATCTGGACGGCCACGCCCGAGGTCTCCGAATCGGTGCGCGCCACGGTGCAAAGCATCCTCCAGACTATGGGCAAGGAGATCTACGTGCCCGACGAGGCGGACGTGGACCGCGCCACGGCCGTGAACGGTACGGGGCCGGCTCTCATCGCCCTGTTCGTCAAGTCGATCGAGGACGGCGCCAACTTCATTGGCGAGTCGCGCAGCCTCGCGCGGCGGTCGGTGCTGGAGACCATCCTCGGCACGGCGGAGATGATCCTCGCCTCGGAGCGCCACGTCTCGGAGCTGATCGACGGCGTGACTTCGCCCGGCGGCACCACCTCCCGCGCCCTCCACGTGCTTCAGAATGGCCGCTTCTCGGCGGTGCTGACGGATGCCATCGACGCCGCGTACCAGAGGACGCTCGAGATGGGCGCCAAGCTGGACGAGCAGGTGGCGGGCGCGAAGACCGCCAGGGATTGAAATCCCGGGCGGCCTCATGAGCTAGCCCGCCGCAGCGACAGCTCGAACGCCGCGCCGCCTCGCGGGCCGGGATCGGCGAGGCGGAGGTTGCCTCCCATGCTGCGGGCGAGGCGGCGGCTCAAGGGTAGACCGAGGCCGACGCCGGGGATGCCGCCGGCGGCCCGGGCCGCGGATTTGTGAAAGGGGCGAAAGATCCGGCGCCGCTCGACGCGCGAGATGCCCGGGCCGTGATCCTGGAAATGCAGCACCAGGTGACGCCCCCGGCGCAGGGGCCGCACCTCCAACCGGGCGTCGGCGCCGCCCGCCGCGTACTTGCAGGCGTTGTCCATCAGGTTGAGGAGGATGCGCTCGACGGCGTTGCGGTCCACCAGCACGCGCTCGTTCGCCAACTCGGGGAAGGGGAGGTCCACGGCCAACGCCATGCCGGCCCGCAAGGCGTGGCCGCCCAGCCGGTCCCGCAGCTCGCCCAGCAGATCCGCCAGCGGCACCGGCTCCAGCCGCGGCTCCGAGCGCCGTTCCAGCCGCGAGTAGGCGAGGACGTTCTCCACCAGATGCCCGAGGCGATCGGCTTCCGCGCGCAGCGTTCCCAGGTAGTCCTGCTGCTCGGCGGGAGCCACCATTCCCTCGGCCAGCATGTCGGTGTACAGGCGGAAAGTCGTCAGCGGTGTCCGCAATTCGTGGGTTACGGCGGAGACGAATTCAGCCCGCCGTTGGCTCTGCCGCAGGCTGGCGATCAGCAACGCTGCCACCGCGGCCAACACCAGGGCGATGGTGGCTGAGCTGACGGTGAGGGTGAGGCGCGCAGGCGTCCAGACGGGGCCCGCGAACATGGGCAGGCGGCCAGGGTCGAGGCGCACGGGCAGCAGGGCAATGCGGCGTCCCGGGTCCGTCGCCGGATCGTCCCCAGGAAGGAGGTTGGCGGCGGGCAGGAGGTCCCGCACCTGGCCGAGAAGCCAGCCGCGCAGCGCCGGCCAGTCGATCCGAATCCCTTGCATCCTCTCGGCTCCCCCGCGGCGAACGCGGCGCACCAGGAACAGCTCGCCGCGCACCCAGACCGGCTGCAACGTGGTCTCTACTTGGGTCACCGGCAGTGGTCGCACCGAAACTCTGCGCGGGGCAGCGATCTCCGAGATGACTCGAGAGGCCGGCGTTTCCATGGGGACCGGGCGCGCGGACGGTGCTTCAGGAAGACGAGGTGCAGGCTCGTCTTTGGGTACCGGCGGAAAAGCATTTTGCTGGCTCGCCAGGTTCTGGCTTCTCTGCAGAAACTCGTTCTTGTTGAGCACCGCTTGGGTGTCTTCCGGTTTGGGCGCGGGACTGACCGCAGGAGGCGGTGAAGTCTGAGCCACGACGGTCTGGGCAGAGACTGGCGGAGTCGCCGGGACCGGCGCGGGCGCTTGGGGCCTCGCTTGAGCGATCACCTCTCGATTCTGCTGGTTTGCCTGCGGGATGGCCTGGAAAATAAGGCCGGCGCCGGCCAGCGCTGCCGCCAACTCCGCAGTCGGCAGGCCGTCTCCGGTTGTTGTGGAGAGCTGCGGCGACACCTCGAAGCGGCGGCGGGCGAGCGGGCCGTAGGCGATTGCCGCCGGAGTGCCCGGCGGCTCGCGGTCGAAAGCCTCGACGGCCCTGGCGTTCTCGCGGCCGACGTAGGCGGTGAGGCTCGAATCCATGCGCCAGAGAGCGAGGCGGACCTTTTCCTCCAAGGCGGCGCGGCGTTGAGCTTCCGCGCTCTCATTCTCCAGGCGAAGCGTCGTGCGGCCGATCCAGAGCAAGGCTCCGGCGAGCACCGCGGCGCTCGCCGCGAGAGCCAGGACGAGGGCGAGGGCTCCTCGCGTCATAGCGCCAGCCTGTAGCCTTTGCCGCGTACGGTCAACAGAACTCGCGCTGGGTCCTCGTCGTCCCGCAGCTTGCGGCGCAGGCGGGCTACGGCCATGTCCACAGAGCGCGTCTGGACATGGCGCGGGTTGACCTTCCAAATCCATTGCAACAGCTCTTCGCGAGTGGTGGCGCGGTGAGCGTTGCCGGCGAGGTAGCGTAGAAGGTCGGCTTCGAGGGGAGATAGGGAGGTCGCCGTGCCGTCCGCGAACCGCACCTCCAGGCTCCAGAGATCGATCTCGCCGCCGGGCAGGGGGAGGGACGCCGCGCCGTCTGTTCGCTCAGGCGAGCGTCGCAACACGGAATCGACGCGGGCCAGCAACTCGCGGACGCTGAACGGCTTGACGACGTAGTCGTCGGCGCCGAGGCGCAGGCCGCGGACCCGGTCGTCCTCGCCGCCGCGGGCCGTGAGCACGATCACCGGCAGGCTGGGCCGGGCATCGCGGATGCGCTCCAGCACGCCGAGGCCGCTGCCGGCCGGAAGCACGAGGTCGAGGAGAACGAGGCCGGCCTCCGCCGTGAGCGCCAACCTCTGCCCCTCGACGGCGTCGCCCGCCTCCAGCACGTTGTAGCCCTCGTGGCGCAGAGCGTCGCGCAGCCCCCGGCGGATCGCCAAGTCGTCTTCGATCACCAGCACCGTGGTCACGGGCTCAGTCTACAGCAGGGGCGCGGAGGGGCCGGTGAGAGTCCGGCGCGAAGTTACACAGGCGTTACAGAGGGAGGAGTCACGGCTGGCTAGAGTGAGGATCGAAAGATTTTTCCCTGAACGCACGGGAAAGGAGACCGTCATGAAAGCCGCACGTTGGACTCTTCTGGGATGCCTGATCGCCGCTGCCTTTGTACCCGCTTGTGCAAACGCTGATCTCGCCGTGACCGCACGGCAGGCGCTGGCCGGCGATGCTGCTGCGGTCAAGGCTCTGCGCGCCTCGGGACCTTCGGGAATGGAGGCGCTGTTGAAGCTCGCCGGCTCCGATCCGGTGGTGGCCAATTCCCCCGCCTTCAACTCCGCGCTCGATACCGTTTGCGCCCAGAAGGATTGCGCCGCTTCGCATCTCTATTGGTACACCGATCTGGAGGCAGCCCGTGCGGCAGCGAAGGCTGCCGGCCGCCCGATCCTGTCGTTGCGCCTTCTCGGCCGGCTCGACGAGGAGCTGAGCTGCGCCAACAGTCGGTTTTTTCGCACCGTGCTCTACGCCAATGCGAGCGTCTCGCAAGCTCTGCGCGACAGGTTCGTGCTGCACTGGCAGTCGGAGAGGCCCGTGCCCAAGGTGACGATCGACTTTGGCGACGGCCGCCGTCTGGTCGGGACGGTCACCGGCAATAGCATCCATTACATTCTCGACTCGAACGGCCGTCTGGTGGATGCCCTGCCCGGCCTCTACGGGCCGGGCGCTTTCCTGAAGCGGCTCGGCGAGGCAGCGGTCGAGGCTGCGAGCATGGCAGAGGTCCCCGACACTGAGTACACGAGCCGGCTCGTGGCCTTCCATCAGGAGCGCATCGCCGTCCAAACTCGTGAGCTCTCGGCGGATCTCCGCTTGGGGATTGCGAAGCTGGCCGGGAGCTTCCAGGAAGGCAGGATCAGGCCCGGTGGTCCGACGGCCGTGGCAGCCTCCGAACGCACCGCCAGCAAGATGATCGTCGAGATCCCTCTGCTTCAGGCCTTGTTGCCGGGAGGGATCGACGACTCCGCTTCCAGGACTCAGCAGATTGCCGGCATCGCCCGTCTTCACCGGGAAGAGGCCCGGCTGGACGAAGCGAGCCGCCATGCCCTGATCGCCAAGGGTGGAACGTGGATGAAAGGCGATGAGGCCGAGGCGCTGGAACGCTTCGAGGAGCTGATCGCGGAGGACACCGTGAGGAACGAGTATCTCCTCCACAACCAGATCCACTCCTGGCTGACGCGATTCCGGCAAGTTCCGGACCTGGCCGCCTTCGATTCCCGCGTGTATACCCAACTTTTCCTGACGCCGGCCTCGGATCCGTGGCTGGGGCTCGGGCCGACCGAGCTGTTCTCGGTGCTCACTCCGGCGGGATAAAGGATCGCCTGGACCTCGGTGCGAGTCAACCAGACCTTGCTCCAAGTCATCTGGAGCTGGCTCCAAGTCGTCTGGAGCTTGCTCCAAGTCGTCTGGAGCTTGCTCCAGGTCATCCGGAGCTTGGTGCGAGTCGTCCAGACCTGGGTCCGGGTCGTCCAGACCTCGGTCCGGGTCGTTCGGACCTCGGTCCGGATCATCCAGACCTCGCTCCAGATCGTTCCGAGCTAGCTCCAGATCATCCGGAGCTCGGTACGGACCCTCCAGACCTTGCTCCGGATCGTCTGGATCTCGGTACGGACCCTCCAGACCTTGCTCCGGATCGTCTGGATCTCGCTCAAGGTCGTTCGGATCTCGGTTCAGGTCGTCGGGAGATCGGCGCGGACGGTATCCGTCCCGAGGCGGATCAGGAAGGTCTCCTCGCCGACCACCTGCGGATCGAGCGAGAACTCATAAAGCTCCAGGCCGCCGAACAGGGCTTTCACCCTCGGCCAGCCGGCGGCCTGCATGTGACGGGCGCCGTCCAGCGCGACAGTGCCGTCGTCGTCGAAAAGCACCACGTCCTGATCGGCGGGCGGAGACCACTCCGGACCTGGGTAGGGAATGGCTCCCGCCAGCGTGAGATCTCCCGGCCCAGGCCGTACGTCCACCAGCAACGGCCCCTGCCCCTCCTTCAGCCGCCGGAACAGCACGAAGGGCGACACCTCGAGCTGGGGATCGAATTGGACGACGGGAGTGGAGTCTTCCAGGAAGCGCGTCGGCATGGCGGGATCGTAGCAGGAGGGAGGAGCGGCCGTCCTCTTGGCCTGATAGGCTTGCGCCTACGAATCCTGAGCCCTGAATTCCGGAGGTCTCTGCATGGCGACCGCTGACGCGACTGATGCCTCGACCACGGATGCCCGCCCCCGGGGCACGCTTCCCTGGGAAGCGCGCCTCCTGGTGACGCTGGGCCTTCTGGCCCTCTATTATTTCGGTCACCGGTTGCGGCTACCCCTCGTCAACCCGGGCATCGCAGAGCTCCCGGTTGCGGCTTCGCGTGCCAATCCCCTCAGTATTGGGTTTACAGCGCTCTTTTCCGGATTCATCCTCGTCGAGCTGTTTTCGGTGGCCACCTCGCCGGGCCGCCGGCTGCGCCAGGCCGGAGCGGCCGGCAGGGCTCGGCTCAACCGGGCGGCTCTCGGTACCAGTCTGGTGCTCGCCGCACTTCAGGCGCTGGGAATCGCCATGTTCCTGGAGATGAGAGCCAGTCCAGGTGGCGAGCCCATCGTCTCCAACCCCGGGCTGGGCTTCGTGCTGGTCATGATGGCGACCATCACCGGCTCGACGGCGGCGGTGTTCGTCCTGGCGAACCTCCTATCCGACTTTGGGATCGGCAATGGATTCGCGCAGCTGAATCTTGCCGAGCTCGGCCCGGTTCTGTTCGGGTCTATCGCAACCGCTGCCGGTGTCGAAGACTCCGGCTTGCTGATCCTGGGCGTCTGGCTTCTTGGATTCGCCGTCCTCACCTTCCTGCTGATCCGGCATGTCCGGGACGCCGAGGCCACGCACTCGCCGGCCTTCCCCCAGGGAGCCCTGGCAGTCGGGTGGACAGGATCGCTCCTCCGACTTGTAACCGGTTTTTTGTTCTCCTTGCCGTGGCACCCGGAAGTGCTCTACTGCGGTGCCGGCACGTTGGCGGTGGTGATCCTCTCTTGGATCTGTTTTCACTTATTCAGCAGCCGTCCCCGGTTGGAGGCCAACGTCCCTGAGCCGACCGAGGTGCTGGACCGCCTGGCGGACCTCTTGCGCCGTCGGTTGCCTCTCGCTACGGCTTTCCTCGCTGCTGGAGCCTTGGCTTTCTTTGCTTGGCAGAGTGCCAGGCCGCTCTCTTTCCTGGCGACGAGCGGCTTCCTGAGCCTCTTCGTCGTAATCGCGACCGGTTTCGACCTCGTGGATCAGTATCGTTTCATGAAGCGGAACGGCATCACGACGCGCCTGGTCCAACTCGACAACGTCCACTTCTCCTACCGCCTCGCGGAACGTCTGACGGAGGAGGGGATCGACACCCTGGCGCGGGGCCACGTGCTGCGCTCGCTCTACTTCTTCCTCGGGCCGCTGTACAAGATCGACGTACTGGTTCCGGTCGAGGACTTGGAAGATGCCCGCGGTGTGCTGGCCGAGTTGGAGGTTGCCCGCGAGGTGAAGGTGTTCTGAGGACCGGCAGACGCAACGTCTTGCCGCGACCAAAACCGAAGCACAACCACTTCTCCGATCTCATCCTCTTGGGATGGATCCATCCCTACGGATTTCGGTGCGTCTGAGAACCGCTAACCAAAACACGGCTGGCGGGGATCAGTCCAGGGCAACACGAAATCAGATGGCCTCTCGCCATCAAGGAGGGTCGAATCATGCGTCGATCAAGGTACGGCTTCTATCTGAGTTTGGCAATGTCGCTCGTCTGTGGGGGAACGGCTTGGGGGGCGGGCGCTGTGAATTCAACTCCGTTCAACCTGAGCACTCCCGGCGCCCGCAGTCTGGGCATGGGAGGAGCCTTCCTCGGTCTGGCAGACGATGCAACCGCGGCCTACAGCAACCCAGCGGGTCTCACTAGCTTGACGGAAGGAGGGCCACAAATCGCGGTGGAATTGCGAAATTGGAGTTATTCAACACCGTTCATCTCAGGAGGAAGGCTGGACGGGACGCCGCAGGGTAGAGGTCTGGACTTCTTCCCGTTCCTCCTCAATGACACGGCCCAAAGCAACGTTACCGACCTGTCGTTCGCATCGTTTGGCTATGTTCTGCCTGGAGGAATCACGTTTGCCTTATACAAGAACCAGCTTGCTAATTATTCGGCGGCCTTTCAGAGTGAAGGGTTTTTCTACGATACCAGTGTACATGCGGGGACTGGGCGCACACTCCCGAGTGGTTTTGAAACGAATATCCGCGTGGACAGTATTGGCTTGTCAATGGCCTATGAGTTTCGGAAGCCATTTCGCTCCAACGTCGAACGACCGCTCTCGATCGGGATCGGCGTGGCACGATATCATCTCAACTCAGCTACATTTGGCTTGGCCTTTAACATCGACACAAGTGGCCAAGACCCCACAGCTCCGGATGGAAGCCTCGGCCATTCGCAATTCTTACCTGGAAACCTTCAAGCTGGCCGGTTTGAGACCGGTGACGATTCGGCGGTTGGCTTGATCTCCGGCTTTCTCTGGAAACTCGATCCGAAGGGGCATTGGAGAGTGGGTGGGGTGTATCGAGAAGGTCCCAAGTTCAGGACTAAGGTGGATATCTTCGACCTTGAGCGAGGTTTACAGGCTGGAGCTGATAACACCCTGAAAATCCCGGATACCTATGGCTTCGGAGTGTCCTACAGCCCTGGCCGCTCTGAGGGGGAGACGAAGATTGCTTTCGACTACGTGAACTCTCGCTATTCACAGAGGTTCGGAGATTTTTTTGATGGTACGAGCAAACCGAATGCTCCAGACTTTGCAATTCCCGACGCTCAAGGGCTTCACTTGGGCTTGGAGCAAGTTGTCGTGAAGTCAGGGGAGTTCGTTGGAACGGTGCGTGCCGGTGCTTGGCGTGAATCGGCTCACGAGTTCCAATATAAAGGCTCCGACCCGACGCAACGCCTATACTATGCTACAGGGGGTAGTGATACCCACTGGACCGCCGGTCTGGGTCTGGTCATCGGTGAGCAGTATCAGATCGACGCCGCTATGGATCGCTCGGACCGAGTGAAAACCTTCTCGTTCTCGCTCGTCCGATTCTTCTGAGCCTCCCTCTAAGACGTTCTAGCTACGCACGCAGAGACGCCCATCCGGGCGTCTCTTTTGCGCGTTAACCTGCCAGCGATGTTCAGCCACGACGGCCTTCCACCTGGGCATAGATTCGGTGCGGCCTGAAGGGCCGCGAGACCGAAACCAAGGCGTACAAGCTCTCGCGGCCCTTCAGGCCGCCAGGATGGGGTGGCCTTTTCCCCAGGGCATCGGCCTTCGGCCTCAGCCCCGGGCTCCGTTCTCCCGGCCCGTTGGGCCGGTGGAGAGGGAGGTTTCCGACAGGCTCAAAGGTTATTTCGTGACAGGCTCTGATCATCCCTGACTCGGGTTTGTGGTCCGGTACGACACGGACTGCAATCGCGGGGATCGTCCACGCGTGGGCCGGCCATGTCTACCGTCCCCGGGTTGGCACCCGGGGCTACGGGAACGTCGCCCTGACGGGCTGGCGGCGGGAGCCTGCGGAGGGTATGCGCCAGGAATTGGCTCAGGATGGATCGATGTCGAGCGAAGGTGCCCGCGGGTCCGGCGATGCGGCCCGCGGGTCCTGCCTTACGATTGTGCGATCGAATGACTCAGGCGGCGGAGGTGAGGCGGGCCGATCAGGAGGTGGCTTTCTCGTTGCGCTTGGCGTAGGCGTTTTTCTTGTATTTGACGAGCTTGCGGTAGCGCTTGTCTTCCTTGACCTTGCCCTGGATTTCCGAGACGGAAAATTCGCGGTAGGCCTTCTGGAACTTCCCCAGCTTGTAGAGGGCAAGGCCGAGATGATAATGAGGGAGATAGACGGTATAGCGCATGCCCTGAAGGTGAACGCTGCCGCCCTCCAGATTCTTCTTTTCGATCGCTTCCTGAAGCAGGGGAATCGCCGCATCCCAACGACTCAGACTGATCTCCCGCACGGCCCGCGTGTAGAGCTCGAAGGCGTCGCTCTGGGAGGTGTCCTCCGTGGCGCGCTCGATGCAGCCGGCCGGAATCCAAGTTTGGATGGACGCCAGCACGTCCTCAATGGGAAGGGTGCGCCCTTCGGATGTGTCCTGGCTGATCTGGATGTTGAGGCCGATCAATCCGCCGGCGTCATCGAAGAGGGGACCGCCGGAAAAACCTTCCTGGATGGGAGCGGAATGCAGCAAAAGGTTGTCTTCGCGTCCTTTGAGCTCGCCCCGGCGTTCGTCCCAGACCTTGAGGCCTGCTTTATCGCCTCCGACGGCAGTGACGGGAAAAGCATGGCGACCGGCCGATAGCTCGGCCTGTAAAGGAGCGTGGCTGATGCCGGCCGAGGGGAGGTCCTGCGGCATGGAGACCACGAGGAGCGCGAGGTCTTTGCTTTGGACCGCATAGGGAGTGATGAGGTCCTCGTCCTTGTCGCGGTCCTCGAGGATCTTGGGCGCCAGGTCGTTGAAGAACCGGATCTCGGTGGTTTTGACGTCCCGGCGGCTGGCCCGTTTGCCGTTCTCGCTCTTGCCGAAGAGAACGTGATGGGCGGTGAGGAGGTAGGCCAGTCCATCCTTCTGGCAAAGGATCACTCCGGAGCCAAACTCCGGCGGGGCGTTTTCCTGAGCAGACGCGCTTTCCGTCGAGGCTTTCTCGCGCACGACCTTGATCTGCACGGTTTGCCTTTTGAGCAGATCAGGATCGGCGGCGCGGGCAGGGGCAACAGAAAGGATAAAAAAAACAGTGGAGACCGCGAGGGCCAGGCAGCGGGAAGGAATCATGGGACTCTCCTTTCAGGAAGATTCGTTTTTGAACAGGCCCAGGACTTTGATGGCGCCCAGGCAGAGGCCGAGGATGGAGGCGACGGTCGAGTAGACGAGGGTCCGCAGGCGTTGGGTGTAGATCCAGAGGAAGAGACTGGGAAGCTCTTCGGCCTGGAGCTCGGGCGTGGGGCCCAGGCGCAGGCTGGTGACCCGGCCCCAGAGGGTGGCGCCGAGCTTTCCATCCGCCAGAGTCAGGGAGCGCAAGGTGAGAGGCTGGTCGGCTTTCAGGGTCAGCAGGGTTCGCGGCTCGAGGTCCAGGGGCTCGCGCTCCCCGGCCGGAAAACGGACTTTGCCGCTCTGCACGAAGCTCTCTTCCTCGAAGCGATCGGTGTGGAAGAAGCGGAGATGGGAGACCTTGAGGTCTGGGCGCAGCAGCGGGGTGGCCGCGGCGGCGGTGGGTTCGAGCAGGGCGAGCTGATCGCGCCAGGCGAGAACCTGGGGCGCAGAGAGCGCGAAGGAGAGGTGCGTTTCCTGAACCTTGCCGGTAGCGGGATCGACGAGCCGCAACGTGGTGCCGCGGCCGGCGTCCGGCGGCAGGGAGAGACTGAGGAGGGTGTCGCCGCGGCCGCCCACGGCGGTGACGGGAGAGTCGGCTGGCACCTCGCCGTGGGTGAAGCCGGGGCCGTCCCCCTGCCGTTCCAGGGTGAGGCCGGCGCCGCTGGGCACGGCGGCGCTCCACGGCTCGGCCCCTGCGAGGGTGAGGCGGAGGCCCCGGTGGCCGGCGCGGTCGCGGCCCCCGGCTTCGAGCGTCAAGCGGGTGGGACCGTGGAGTTGCAGGAGCGCGGGCAGGAGCGGTTCCTCCTCGCCGGCCGTGAGACGGACGACGTCGCTCCGGCCGGGCTGCAGAGTGGATCGCCCCGTGCCGGTGAGGAAGGCCTCCACGGTGCCGGCACCCTTGAGATCGATGCGGCGGGCTCGTAGCGAAGGGGCCAGCAGGTCGATCCGGGCCAGGGCGTCGGATGCCGATTTTCCCGCGCGGTGAGCGGTGGCAGGCGGCTCGACCGTGAGGTCGAGACGTTCCAGCACGGTCTCGATCTCGACCACGGTCGTGCGGGTCTGGAAAAGCAGCACGCCCACCACCAGCAGAGTAGTCACGGCCACGCTCGCCAGGATCAGGAAGAGCCGGCGCTGGGCGCTATTGGAGGTGGCCATAGTGCTCGAAGGTGACGGTGGTGCGCAGAGGACGCGGGGATTCGGCCAGCATGTCCCCCTTGACGCGCAGGGTGTAGCGGCCGGCGGGCACGGACTTTTTGCGATCGTCCAGCCCGTCCCAGGTAATGCGCACGGAGCCGCCGAGATCGCTGGAGCAGACCCATTTGCGGATGGGGACCAGTTGGTTTCCTTCTTCGCGCGAGATGGTGCAGTCGACGTCGACACCGGCGCCGCTGCGGAAGAGGAAGAGATAGGTGCCGCCCGGGGTGGGCGGGGCGCCGGAGGAGAGGAAGGCCGGGAAATAAAGCGTTTCTTCGCGGTTGCTGACCTTGGCGTGGAGCTTTCCCGCTTCAATGCCGAGCGGCCCGAGAACTTCGCCGCGGGGCCACGAGAACGACTGGAGACCGGCGGCATAAGGCTTTTTGGTGGGGTGCATCATGTAGTTCTTGTCGGGCTCGCGAACCTCGATGGTGGGAGTGAGCGATGCGGGCAACCAGAAGTAGAGGTGGAGCTTCTCGGGACGGGGGCCGAGGGTGTCTCCCTGCCGGTACTCGACGGCCACCAGGTCGAAGCTGCTGCCCGAGACCTGAAGGTTTTCGACACCCTCGAAGCGATCGCCGCGATCGGCATAGCGGCATTTCTCGCAGGCGGCGCGGGCAGGCGCGGCGGCCAGCAGGAGAAGGACTCCGGCGGCCGTGGCGCCTGCGGCGTGGAAAATCAATCTGTTCATCAGCGTCCCTCCTTGGGATTGGAAGTTCGCTCAGGACTGATCCGAAGAGGCGGGGATTTGGTTAGTTCGAACTCTCTCCCAGTATCCGCTGCCGTTCGGCTTTGGAAAGGTCGCGATTGGCAATGCGGCGGGCGAGGTGGCGCCAGGAGGCGGGGTCCGCGTCCCAGCGGCGGAGGTGGCCTTTACTGTCCGCGGAAAGAAAGGTTTTCCCGCCGGGCTCGAAGGCCAGGCCGGAGATTTCGTCGCGGTGGCCCGCCAGGGGGCCGGCGATCACGGCGCCGGTGTTTACGTCCCAGAGGGTGATTCGCCGCCCGCGGCTCGCGGAGGCCACGATCTGGCCGTCGGGGCTGAGGGCTGCTGCGGTGATGGAGCCGTCGAGCCCCGGCAACTCGGAGGCGATGCGGCGCCGGAGGACGGCGGGAGTGGGCGGAGCAGCGAAGGCGGCCTGTTCTGGGGAGGCGGCGACAAGCTCACCCAGGCGGGGGCCAGGGCGGAGGTGCCAGAGCGCCACGGCATCGCCGCAACCCGAGGCGAGGAGATCGCTGGGTTCGCCGGGCCGGACGGGGCGGAACGCCAGGCGGCGCAGGTTTCCCGTCCAGCCGCCGAAGGGCGGGTCCACGAGGCGCAAGGTGCGGGCGTCCCAGAGAAGGACGTGGCCCTCGCCTCCGGCGGCGAGGAGACGCCCGTCGGCGCTCCAGGTTACTCCCCAGAGGTCGCCGGCCAGGGGGGCGAAGCTCGACCGGAGCCGCCCGCTCGCGGTTTCCCAGAAGGCGATCGTGCCGTCCAGGCTGGAGGAGGCGAGGACGTCTCCGGCGGGACTGAAGGCGAGGCCGGTGATCGCTTCCGCGTGCCCCTTCAGAGGCGGGCTGAGAGGCTTTCCCGTGGCCGTGTCCCAGCGCCAGACCTCGCGGTCCGCGCCGCCGGCGGCAAGGACCTTGCCGTCCGGGCTGAAGGCGAGGACGTTCACCAACTGCTCGGGTCCCCGCCAAGGCGTTCCCAGGAGCCGGCCGTCGGCGGCGTCCCAGCGCAGGATCTCGTTTTCCGTGGTGGCGCCGGCGAGGGTGCGGCCATCCGGGCTGAAGCGGAGGGTGTAGACCGCGGTGTCCGCCGGCAGGGCGAGCTGGCTGGGCCGTTGAGGCAGGGTGGCCAGGTCCCAGAGGAGCAGGGAGCCGTCCTTGTCCGCGGCGGCCAGGTGGTTTCCTCCCCAGGCCACGGCCCAGGCTCTGCCGCGGAAAGTCTGCAGGGGCGGCTCCAAGGGGCGGCGGGTCTCGGTGTCCCAGAGACGCACGGCGCCGTCGTCGCCCGCCGTGGCCAGGCGGCTGCCGTCAGGGCTCCAGGCCAGGTCCGACACGTCTCCGCGATGCCCATGGAGGAACGTTTCGAGATGGGGGCTCGACTCCAGGGCGCGCACGAGGAGAGGGCGTGCCTCGGGATCGTCCCGCCGGTCTGCCTCCAAGGCGAGGAGCAACGCCAGATCGAGGCGCTCTGGAATCTCGGCCATCACCTGCGCCTCCAGGCCGCGGAGCACCGCGAGCGAGCGCGCCCTCCGGGCCTGGAGGAAACCGGCCACCGCGAGAGCCAGAGCCAGGGCCGCCACGGCGTAGAGGCTGATCTGGCGAGTGCGCCGCCGTTTCCGCCGGCAAGCGGCGAGAAAGTCTCGCTCAGCCGGCGGCAGGCTCCGGCCTGCGGCTTGGCGCTCGGCCATGGCCAGTGTGCCGCCGGTCAACAGCAGGCCCGCCGGTCGCCCCTCGCGCTGCCAGAGGGCGGCCTGGCGTTCGAGGGTGGAGAGGTGGGCCTCTCGCCACGCGGCGTTGTCCGCCCGCACGGGCTCGACCAGCCGGTCGTGGGCGAGCTCGTACCAGACGGCGCCCCGCCGTTCCTCGGCGCGCACGAGGTGGGCGTCCACCAGGGCCTGCACGGTCCGGTTGTCCAGCCCCTGGGTGCTTTCAGGTTCCCGCAGCACCTGGCCGCGCAGCCCCTGGACCGTGATGAGGCTCTCGCCGATCCACCGGCGCACGGTCCGCTCCGGGACGCCGGCGGCCTGCGAGGCCACCGTCACCTGCTCGGCGTAGTAGCGGGTGAGAGCCTGATCGACGCTCCCTTCGCCGGCCAGGGCCTCCTCGCCGATCGCCTCGGCGTCCGCGGGTAGGCGATCCCAGAGGCGGCGGCAGACGACCTGCAGGTGGACCGGTTCCACGAAGGGGCCGATCCCCTCCCGCAGGGAGCCGTCTTCCGCCTGCAGGCGCTGGGTGCGCAGCTCGGCGACGAGCCGGTCGGCCGCGGCGTCCTGGAAGGCGATGCCGGCGGCGCGGGCCGGCTCCACCGCGGCCTGCCGCGCCGCTTCAGCGCCCAGCAGCTCCAGGCGGAAACGGGTGCGCAGGTGATCGGGAAGCCGGCCGCGGTGAGGATCGAGCTGGGCGACGTAGTCCTCCCGCATGGCGAGGATCACCGTCAGCTGCGGCAGCCGGGCCATCGCCGCGGACAGCTCCTGGAGGAAGCCGGCCCGCTCCGGGTAGCGGTCCGCATGGGCGGTGAACAGCTCCTCGAATTGATCGAGGACGAGGAAATGAGGCCGTCCCCGTTCCGCCTCGGGCTCGTGCGCCAGACGGCGGTCGAGGCCGGTGGCGAGGTCCAGGGCCGCGGTTTCATCCGCGAGTGATTCTCCCAATAGATAGGAAAGAACGCTCAGCGTGTAGACGTTCTCTGTCCCGGTCCCGACGGACGAGCCGCCCACCCGGGCCAGGGGGAGGACGGTGACCTCCCGCAGCTCCCGCAGGCGGGGAAGGAGGCCGGCCTGGAGCAGGGAGGTCTTGCCCGCTCCCGACGGGGCGTAGAGGAGAACGACGCGCCGGGCCACGGCGAGGGACAGCAGCTGCCGCACCTCGGTCTCGCGGCCGAAGAAGGCGCCCTGGTCCGCCTCCTGAAAGGCTCGCGGCCCGACGTAGGGATTGCCGCCGCGCTTGGGGCTGGTCTCAGGCATGGCCGCGATCCCGCCAGTGTGCGTGCAGGTCCGCCACGAACTGTTGCGTGCTTCCCCAGTAGACGTCGATCTGCGAATCTCCGAAATACGCTTCGAGATAGCGCTGAACCTCCTCGGAAGCGCCCCGCTCGTCCGCACTCGCGTCGACCTGTACGGCGACGTGGAGCCGCCGCCACTGGCTGGAGTCGAGATGCGAGAGGAGGCCGCGCAGCAGCACCTTGAGATCCAGCTCGTGCAGGTGGAAACCGAGGAAGAGCAGGGTGGTGCGGGCCAGCGCGGCGCTGACTCCTGTCGGCAGGACGTACTCGTGATCGCGCGAGATTCGTGACAGGTAGTCGAGGTGATCGTCCTCGGAGAGCACCATCGACAGCGGATCGTCGCCGGTGCCGAAAAGGTGGAGCACGACGGGCTCGGCGGGCGAGGGCGGCGGATCGAGATCGCGGTGCGGGCTCTCGTGGGGAGCGGCGCCGTCGCGCCACGGGAGCACCTCGCGTCGGGGATGCCGGCCGCGATCCTCCAGGGCGAGGGTCATGAAGGCGTCGAAGTTGGTCGTCAGGTAAAGGGGCAGCCCCAGATCGGCGAGCTGATGGTGGATCTCCGTCTCCGCCGTCGAGCGGCACAGGCTGGACCAGCCGGCGGCGCGGATCGCCGCGGCCAGCTCGCGAGGCGCCGCCGGATCGCCTGGCAATCCGTGCCAGCGGCGGAAGCCCTCGCCGAGCAGGCGCAGCACCTCCTTGCGCAGCCGCAGAGGGTCGAGCGTGCCCACGAACTGGGCGACGCGGGGAAGATTGTCGTCGTCAGGAAAAGGATAGCTGTAGCGGGCGGCGAGGGAACGGGCGAGATCGGCGGGCGTGGGAAGGAGCCGGCGGGTCACTCCCGGACCGAGGATCGGCGTGCAGTCGCCATCCTCGATGTTGTCGAGCAGCGTGGCCCAGAAACCGCTCGTGCGCCGGCCGAGGAGCTGGCCGCGAAAGCCGAGCAGCCGGCCATTGCGCAGCCGCAGGAAGGCCACGGGTACCGCGGCCCCCGGCAAGCCGGCGGCGAGCAGCGCCGAGCGGGCCTCGTTGGCCGCCAAGTCGGCGATGCCGTGCCGCAGAAGCCGGCCGTAGAAGGTGGAGGCAAAGCGCTCCGCCGTCTCGACGGCGACCGAGTCCTGCATGGCCAGCACGGCGGGCACGCCCGCGGCCACCAGGGACGGAGCGAGGCCGCGGAAGGCGTCCGCAGAGCTTCGAGTGGCACTCTGGCAGCTCGCCAGGAAGACGAGCCGCAGGGTGCCCGCCTGGCGGGAGACCACGGCAGCCAGCTCCTCCTCGGTGACCGGAGCCACCCGCCCGGCGGCATCCGCAAGGTAGAGCACGGCCCGTTTCTCGTCCGGGTTGAAAAAGCCGTGGGCCATCAGATGGAGGAGGTGAGGCCCCTCGCGCAGAGCCGCCTCCAGGGCCGCCAGGGTGATGGGCGGCGGGAGAAAGGTGACCTCGATATCCCCCGCCGCGACGCTGGGAGCCAGGGCCTCTTCCAGAACGCGACGCTCGGCCGCGACGTCGAACGGGAGCAGCCCGTAATCCTCCAGCCCATCGGGGGCCGCGATGGCGGCGAGCAGACGAACGGGGCGGTCCAGCACCGGCTCGCCGGGCTGCCAGGCGCCGGCGAGGTAGCGCGAGAACGGCGTATCGGGATCCGCGGCCAGGAAACGGGCCGGCTCGCCCGGCAGAGTCTCGCGCAGCAGCTCCCAGGGCAGGGCGTGGAGCTCCGGCGCCCCCGGATCGATGCGCAGCCGCAGTCGCCGGGCCTGGCTCTGGCCCCGGGTCCGAGCCCACGCCTCCTTCAGCCGCGGATCGCCGAAGAGAGCGGCGAACAGCCGGTCGCCCTCGTCGTCCGGCTGAGCACCTGGCACCCAGGGCAGAAGGCCCGGCGCCAGGCGACCGGCGGGGAGCTCCTGGTCGCCGCTGAAGGTGATCTCGACGGGATAGCCGCCGTCCGCTTCCTTGGGCAGGATACGGATCTCCAGGTCGGCATGAAGGAGTGGATCGGCGGGCGGCATGGGAAAGCCCTCACGGAGCCGGCGAGATCGCCGAGATCACCGGGGCCGGCAAGCGCACGGCGGGATCGCCCAGCAGGATGTAGTTGCGGGCGTCCTGGACGGCCGTCCACAGGCGGGCAATAACCTCGGGGGGCGTCTGCTTGCCCAAGGTGGCAAGCCTTTGCTCCTCGACCAGCTCCGTGGCCAGGGCGGCGTAGCGCTGGCCGAAGGCCTCCAGGGCTGCGCCCACGGGCCAGCCGTCGAGCAGCAGGCCGAGCACGTCGGCGAAGATCTCCGAATGCTCGCCCTTCCATAGGAAGGAATGGCCCCAGGTGCGCTCGACGTGGCCCACCACGGCGAGCGCGCCGCCTTTGGGATGAGCGAGGAGCCGCTGGGGAAGCCGCGCCAGGAAATCGCACGGCGCCAGGGTGCGAGCCTCGCCATAGGCGTCCCGCTGCGGTGTGCCGCCGCTGTGGCAGGAGAAGTGGAAGCTCAGCAGCCCCGCCGGGCAAGCGCCGTCGGCCACGTCAACGGCGCCGAAATAATGCTCCGGAGGCACCGGCCCGTGCCCCGCCGTTGGGCCCGGCCAGTCCTGGCAGAGCAGGGCGCCCTGCCCGTCCCGCTGCCGGGGATCGCCGGCCGGAAAGCCCATGCCGTGGGTGGCCGTGAAGAGGACGCCGGGAGTCTCGTCGCCGCCAAGGAACCGCTGAAGCTGGGCCTTGGTCGCCTCGGCTCCGATCGCTGCCGTCACCGTCCCTTCCGGCCGTCCCTCGGCCAGAGCGGTGGCGAGAGGGCGAGCGAGATGCTCGGCCATCTGGCCCGTGGCAAGGTCTCCCGGAATGCTGGCGGCGAAGACGGAGGCCCGGTGCGGCCGGGAAGGCGCCGCGCCCGTTTCGGCGGCCACTACGCCTTCGGCATAGCGGGCGTACTCCTCCGGAGTGTCGAAGCCCACGCGGCCCACGGCATATTGCACGTCGAGCTGATGCTGGAGCTCGAAGGGAATCGCGTCCGGCCCGCCTACCAGCAGAAGGTAATAGGGCACCTGCCGGGGATCGGCCGGGCCGCCGCCGCCGGCGCCGTGGCGTTCGAGGAAGCTCGCCTTGGTGTCCTGAGGCTGGAGCCCGTCGTCGCCCGCAAACTCGCGATAGAAAGTCTCCCGGCGTGCCGCGGCCTGGTTCCGGCGATGTTCCAGTAAGGGGGCTAGAGCTTCGCGCACGGCTGGGTCCGTCTGGCGGGGGAAGACCACTCCCCAGCCGGTGGCCTCGAGGTCTTTGGGATCGATGCCGGCGCGCGGCCCGAGGTGAGATTCCGTGCTGCGCCGGAGCCACTCCCGTACCTCGGTGGACTCTCGGCGGTCCGGCCTTTCCCCCCGGGCGAGGGCGGCGATCTCGGCCGCACTGGCGGGCGGGTGAAGATAACACCCTGACGAGCCGTCGATGCCGTTGGGAGGCGGCAGGGTCTCGCAATCGAGCTCGGGCGCGGATATTGGCATGGTCATCCTTTCCATCGTGGTGTGCCGGACCCTCCCGGCGGACCGGGAGGGTCGCTGGGAGGTTTTTCCCTCACTAAGCTGGCGGCGGCGGGGGAATGTGCACCTGGCCGGAGCTGTCCACGGTTCCGGGGTCGCCCTCGATGGGGAAGTCGCCGTCGAGGGATTCTTGGGGCGCTGAGCCGTTGAGCGGAGCGGGCGGGGCGTCGGGGGTCTGGGAGTCCGTCGGAGCGTTGAGCATCATCGCATTTCTCCTTTGGGTCGTTGGTTGAGGGGAATCGTCCTCGTCCAGGATTGATCCTCGGCCTATAGGTTTTGGTTAGTTCCAGTCGCCTTGGAGCACGAAGCTGGCCCAGTAGTGGGGGGCTTGGCGGTTCGGTTGCCGCCGCAGCTCGTCCTGGGCCTTTCGTAGGGCTGCCGCCGGAGTCAGGCGGTCGCGAAAAAGGCCGGTATAGAATTGGCGCATCAGGTCGGAGGTGGCGCGGTCCTCCACGGGCCAGAGACTGACGAGGACCCGCCGCGCTCCCGAGTGCAGGAAGGCGCGGGTGAGCCCCATCACTCCTTCGCCGCGAACGTCCTTCCCCAGGGCAGTTTCGCAGGCCGAGAGCACCACCAGGTCTGCAGCCAAATGCAGGCGATAGATCTCGTAGACGCGCAGGAATCCGTCCTGCGGCCGGCCTTTCGCATCCACCATGGACAGAGCGATGCCTGAAAGCTCCGGGTGCCTGGCATCGATCATGGCGTGGGTGGCAAAGTGGACGATGCGAAACCGTTCCAGGGCGCCGCTGGTGGCCACCTCCCGCCGGGCGGCGAAGTCGAGATTCAGCTGCCGCTCGCCGGGAGGCGCCAGGGCGGCGGCGATGCTTGCCTCCTCGCGAGAGAAAGGCAGGCGGGAGAAACGTCGGACCTTGCCGGCTCGAGGCGGAGCCGCGCCCACGATGCCCGTCACCCGGGGATCAGAGGCGTCGAAAACGGGGTCGGCCAGCACCGCCAACACGGCTGGCGCCTGCTTTCGGCCTCTCGCGCTGCGGCGGATGGCGGCGAGCGACGAAGAGGAAGGGGCGGTCACCACCTCGCAGCGTGCGAGCAGGGGGAGGTCCGGCGACGTTGGGTCCGGCAGAGCGCCGAAGGGAATCAGGTGGAGGGCACCGTCCGGCACCACGATCAGCCGGCGGGCCTTGAGATCTTTGGCCGCTGGGCCCAGGAGCTCGCGGGAAAGCTCCGTAAGAGCCTCCCGGGCCGGCGCGCGGGCGAGAGTGCGCCGGCTGCCGGCGAGCAGGCCGTGAGCCCGGCGGGCCGCATCCTCCAGCACCTTGCGCGGCGGCAGCTCATAGGACTGCACGCCATGGGAGGACACGGCCCAGAGAAAGCTGCGGCGCTCGCCCAGGGCGTACTCCAGGAGGAGAACCCCCGGACCCAGAACCTGCCTCTGAATCTCCCGCACGGTGAGGGGCTGGCTGTCAGGCGGCACGGCCGGGCGGATTACGGCGTCCAGCCGCTCGGTCTCCGCCAGCCGCTGCCGCAGCTCCCGCTCTGCTGAGGCCACCCGGCCGGGAGGAGCGCCCGCCTCCACCAGGGCATGCCGCCTCTGCTCTGCGGCTTCCAGCCGGTCGCGGACCGCGGCTTCGCGGCGCTGCAAAGCCGGATCGGTCCCCGGACCGGGAGGGACGCCTGCCCTGGCCAGGGCATCGAGGAGAGTGCGGGCCCTTGCCCGCTCCGCCACTTCCAGGGCCTGGGCGTCGTGCCCGGCTGCCGGCTCGCGGCGGTGGAGCTCCATGGCCGTCTCCAAGGTGGAGCTGAAGGCATCCTGGTAGGAGGCAAAGAAAGAGGTGCGCAGCTCCGGGCTCCTGGGCTCGATGCGGAGTGACTCGATGCGTGAGAGGGCCGTAGTGCTGGCACGCAGGGCTTGGTGAAGCTCTCCTCTCGCCCGGCGGACTTGAGCGATCCCCATCCAGGCCGCCGCTTCGCCCTCTCTGCGTCCGCAGGCGACGAGCACTCGCAAAGCGCGCAGGAAATCAGCCTCCGCGCCTGCGAGATCGCCTCCGTCGACGCGCAGACGGCCGAGATTGATCAAGGAGGCAGCCTCATTGGGATGGTCTCCCATCCCGCGGAAGGTGGCCGCCACCTCCTCGAAGGCTCCCATCGCACTTTCCTTGTGGCCAAGGGAGAGCCGGAGAAGGCCAAGGTCACTGAGTGCCATCGCTTCGCCTCGCCGGTCCCCCGTCTGCCGAAAGAGATCCAGGGCCTTGGCCAGGTCGGCGGCGGCGTCCCCTGTCCGTCCTGTCCGGCTTCGCAGGAAACCGCGTTCGTTGAGGACTTCGGCGGCATCGCGCCCGGCGAGCAGGGGAAGGGCTTGGTCCAACTCGTCGAGGGCGCGCTCGACGGCGCCAAGCATGGCGAAGACGCGAGCCTGGTTGAGGAGCGTTTTGCCTTCGTAGTGCTTGAGGCCCAGCCGACGCCACAGAACCAGGGCCTGATCAAAGGCCGCGAGGGCTTCCTCGCTGCTCCCTCGGGCGGCCAGCCATTTTCCAAGGTTGTTGAGGGCGGCGGCTTCGCCGCGCGCATCGCCTATCGCCCGGTGGAGGACGAGCGCGTCACGGCCGTAGGCCAGGGCTTCCTGGGGAAGTCCAAGAGCGAAACAGTCCGCGGCCAGGCTGTTGAGAGCCCGGCCTTCGGCAGGGCGGTCGCCGACGGTGCGGAAACGATGACGGGCCTCCTGAAAGGCTTTGCGAGCCGCCTCGGTTTCGCCCAGGACGTCGCAGATCCGTCCGAGTGCGTAAAGGGCCTCAGCCTCTCTGCCTGCGACACCGAGAGCCTTGAAGCGCGAGACCGCCTGCATTGCCCCAGCTTTCGCCGGGCGGAGGAATTCGCTGGTCCCCTTTTTTCGCAAACTCTCGGCGACGGTGAATTCCCGCTCGGCAGCGACCAGGGCGCGGTCCTGCCGGGTGGCTGGCCGCACGGCACCGACGCGGATGACGTAATGCCCGCCCGGGCCAGGTGGCTCGTTGGCGCGGATCTCCAGCTTGAAGGGACCCGACGTACCCAGGAGGGGCAGCGGCTCAATGCCCAGCGTGCCGTTCGGGCTGTCGACTTCCGGAAAAACACGGCCGTCCGGCCCAACGAGCCGCAAAGCCACGTCCTCGCCTCGCTGCTCAACCGCGATATCGGCAAATTGACCGGGAGGCAAATCGATACGGTACCAGTGAGACTCGCCGCCCTTCAGAGCGGCCTCCATGGCGGTGTTGGGAGTCAGAGAGAGGGAGCGCTCGCCCGCGGGGACGGCGGCGGGTGGCGTAAGGGTGGACGCCGGAGCACGGCAGGCTACGACCCAGAGAAAGATCAGGACGAAGGATGTGCCGGAGAGGCAAGTGCGCCGCTTATCGGGAAGGTGGAGGCGGCGGTAGGTGGGCTTGACCGCTGCTGTCCACGGCACCCGGATCGCTCTCGCCTCCACGGGCCTTCCGAAGCTCCCTGGAAGAGAGATGGACAAGGACGGGGCGGACGGTCGTCTTTTCGGTTTCCGACTGCTTTTGCATGGAGTCATCCTTTCGGAAAGCTGGAGGTTGGAAGATCTCCGAGAAGCCAACATCGATCTTTCTATATGCCGCCCTGTTGATATTCAGGGTAGCAGTCATTTCCTCGGGGTCGGCGCCGCGATCCTCAATCCGTACTCGCCAAGCACCTCGCGTCCCGCCGCTCCATCTCCCCACAAATGGAGCCGGTACTCCCCTGGGCTCACCACGCTGCGCGGCAGGCTGAGCGTGAAGGAGCCAACGTCGTTACGTGTCAGGTCTCCATGCCAGACGATCGCGCCGCCGGTCCGGGCGATCTCGAGCTCGTACCGTGGAAAAGGCCGCGAATCCGTGGGGTTGAGCACCAGGAGGAAGACCCGGGCGTCCGTTGCCAGCGTCGCCATCTCGTCCTTGCCGCCTCGGAGAGGCTCGGGGAAAAGGTCGACGATGGGCGCGTTGGCTTGGGGGCTGCTGAGCTCGTTCACCGTCCGCCGCAAGCTGGCCGTGTAGAGGCTGAGGCCCACCACAGCCACCAGCAGCGAGGCCGCGAGGGCGCCGAACCAGGCCGGCACCGCGGTCCGCCGGGCGGTGGGGAAGGGAAGCGGCGCCGGCAAGACGGCCGCCGGCTCCTTGGCGGGCAGGGGAAGCAGCGCTCTCATCTGCTGCCAGGCCGCCGCCACCTCTCCCGGCGCGACGGGATCGCCTTCTCCGGACAGCTCCTCCAAACCGAGGAGAAGGTCCGTGCAAGTTGGGCAGGCCAGCAGGTGGTCCTGCGCTCGCGCCTCCTGGTCTGGCGGCAAGGTTCCCGCGTGGTAGGCCGCGATCTCGTCTTCCGTCAGGTGGGAGCCTGCGCCCCGGGCCGTCGCAATCTCGGCCACGACCGCCTTGATCTCTGCCGCCGGGTCAGTCACGGGTCTGCGATCCTGTCGAGCGCTTCATGAAAGTAGTCTCCCAGCTCCTGCTGTAGCTTCTTGCGCGCGGCGAAAAGGTGCGCCTTTACGGTCTCGATCGACAGCCGGACGACGACCGCGATCTCCCGATACTTGAGATCCTGGTAAACGCGCAGCATAAGACACTTGCGCATTTGCTCCGGAAGCCCCTCGATGGCCTCGCGGAGCAGCCGCGAGCGCTCGCGGTCGAGCGCTGCCCTTCCCGGATCGGGGGACGCCTCCTGAGCCAGTCCCTCTCGAGGCTCTGACGACAAATCCTCGATCTCGTCTAGAGGCACCTCCTCGGCCGCCCGCTTATCCGCCGACCACCAGCGCCGCCGTTTGCGCCAGGCGTTGTTGGCGATCTTCCACATCCAGGTCTCGAATCCGGCGTCACCCCGGAATGAGCCCATACCCGTATAGATCCCGATGAATGTTTCCTGGGTTAGTTCCTGGCAATCTTCCGGCGCGAACCCTCGCCGGGCGAAAAAGCCGCGTAGCGGCCCGTAGTACATTTCGAAGAGGTGGCGGAAGCGCTCTTCAGGCGGGGCGCCGGCCTGCAGCTCCCGGAGGATGGCCTCGACGCGCTCGGTACGCCCGGCCGGCGAGGAATGGGTCGCAGATTGAAGGTTCAAGACCTTAAAGATACCAGGAAACCGGGGTACAGGGCGCGGCGGAGAGGTAACCAAACCCCCGGGATCAGTGTCTTCTCCCACCGTGGAAAAGAAGGACTACGAAGACTTCGTCCTCCGGATTCGCAAGGATCCGGCGAAGGGATACGTCGCCATCCCCTCCAGTCCAGCCGAGGCGGGGACTGGGGAGCCTTTTGCGAGCCCCTTCGGAGACAGAGAGATCGAGGAGCTCCGGGAGTTCCGAGGGGGAGGTTCCCGGGATCTCAATCCACCGAAGACAATTGTACGGTCGAGGGTCAAGGGTCTGGGTGAGCGACTCTTTGAGGCGATTTTTTCTGGAAGCGTCTTGAAGCTATGGGTTGCGTTGCGGGAGAGGGCCCGTAATGCCGGGACTGGCCTGCGGCTCCGTCTCATCCTCGAAAGCCCGGAGCTTTGGGAGTGGCCGTGGGAATACCTCCGCGAGCCGGATCATGACTTCCTGATCTTTTCTCGCGACATCTCGATCGTTCGCTCTCCGGGGATCTCAGAGATCATTCCGCCTCTCCAGGTCAAGCTCCCGCTTCGGGTCCTCGTCGTGATCTCTCAGCCCGGCGGCTCTGACGATCTCGATTCCGAAACGGAGTTCCGGGAGCTGAAGAAGAACCTGGAGGGCCTTGAAAGATCAGGCCACGTCGAGCTGAGCCGGGTGGAGTCCGCAAGCCTCGCGAACCTCCTGCTGGACCTCGAAAGGCCGATCCATATCTTGCACTTCATCGGTCATGGCGGGTTCGACCGGAGCTTGGAGCAAGCGTTTCTGCAGTTCGAGAAACCGAATGGAGAGCCCGATTCCGTAACCGGAGTGGATCTAGCCCGGGTTCTGGGCCGCCAGCCGCCGCCCGCGCTGGTCGTTCTCAACGCCTGCGAAGGGGGACGAGCGTCGAAGACTGATCCTTTCGGCGGAGTGGCGCAGGCCCTGATCCGGGTAGGAACGTCCGCAGTGGTGGCGATGCAGTTTCGAGTCACTGACGAGGCTGCTCTTATTTTCTCCAAAACGTTCTACAAAGCGTTGGCTTTGGGGGACACGGTGGACCACGCCGTCTACGAAGCGCGGCTCGCTCTGCATGCGAAGCGCTCCATGGATTGGGGAAATCCGGTTCTTTATCTGCGCGCCTCGCAGGGAAAGATCTTCGACCTTTCAGAGAATTCCAGGCGTTCTCGTAGGTATGCTGCCATTACTAGCGGTGCACTGCTCGTGGGCAGCCTCGTCATCGGAGGATATTCTCTGCTCCATCATGGACCCAGAATCACGGAGCCCGCTTCTGGATCTAGAGAACCGACTTCTGTAACCACTCCTGGACACTCGGAACCGGCTAAAAGTCCGATAGACACCCCTGCTCCTATAGAGACTACTCCTGAAGTTGGCCCTGTTCCTGACTCGGCCCCTGGTTCCACCAAGGGCTGTCCGCCGATCCGGGCTCTGGACATCGTCTTCAAGAGGGTTGAGGCAGGCACCTTCATCATGGGCGTTCGTGGGAATCGGTCGGACTCAAAGCCGCACCAAGTGACGATCACCCAACCCTTCTGTATGAGCGAGCATGAGATCACTCGAGTCCAGTGGCTCAGAGTCATTGGCGAGGACCCGAGCAAGTATAAGAAGTGGTCAGCGCAGCCCGTTGAGTCGGTATCGTGGACACGACTTCAGGATTTTCTCAAGAGGCTCCGACAAAAGGAACCTAAAGCGAATATCCGCCTGCCAACCGAGGCGCAATGGGAGTATGCGGCGCGGGCGAAATCAACAACTCGCTATAGTTTCGGAGATGATCCTGATCGGCTTCACTTTTTTGGAAACTGTAAGAGCACGATGGTCGACGATCACTACGACACCACCTCTCCAGTGGGTACGTTTGCTCCAAACGAGTGGGGCCTGTTCGATATGCAAGGCAATGTCTCGGAATGGGTCGCCGACTGGTACGCGCCCTATGATCCGGTCCCACAGACAGACCCTACGGGTCCGGCGACGGGCACCCAGAAGGTCCGGCGCGGCGGCAGCTATTCGATCATCGCCAAGAACTGCACTGTGGTCAAGCGTTACAGATCGGCGCCTGACTACAAGAGGGACGATGTCGGTTTCCGCATCATCCGCGACGTCGAGCCTTGAAACAAGATTCCAAAGGATCTTCGAAGGTGCCAGCCAATGTAGAGACGCCCCGCGGGGAACCCCGTGGGGCGTCTCCGAGGCGGCGAAATCCTCCCAGACGCCAGGGACCATCCCCGGGGCAGATCCATATTCTGAAAACGCTCGGGCTGGCCCCTTTCAGTTTGTCCGCGAGATCGTCGCTCGCCGGCGGCGGCTCGGCAATAGCCACTCTCCTCCGGTCCGCCATGACCAGATTTACAAAACCTTTACTTTCCCAATGCTTTCTTCCTCGCCGCCTCGAACTCATCACCCGGATTCCAGGTGGGAAGGGTGGGATTGTTGGCGATGGAAAGGGTTGCGAAGAAGCCGAGGCGAGTGTCTTCGATCATGCCGTCGTAGGTCCAGTTGGGGTTGAACTGATCGCTCGGCTGGTGGTACCGGTGCGCCTCGTAGTCCTGGGCCTGCTCCTTGCCCCAGCCGGCGGGTTTGCCGATGAAATCCGTGCCGGATTTGAGATAGAGCGCCGGGACGCCGATCTTGGCGAAGTTGAACTGGTCGGAGCGGTAGAAGTAGCCGCGGTCCGGGAACTGCTCACCGGTCAGCGTGCGGCCCTGCTGCGCTCCGAGCGCTGCAACGAGCTTGTCCAGGGTTGAAGATTTGCCCATGCCGATGTAGGAGAGATCGCGGGTTCGCCCTAGGACGTTGCCGCCGTCGTAGTTGATGTTCGCCGCGATCTTTCCCGGCGGGAAGGTCGGGTGCTTCGCCAGGTACTCGGAGCCCAGCAGTCCCTGCTCTTCGGCAGCCACGAAGGCGATGAGGATCGAACGCTTCGGCCGCGCCGGCAGCGCGGCGATGGCCTTGGCGATGGCCAGCACGGTGGCACAGCCGGCGGCGTTGTCGACAGCGCCGTTGTAGATCTTGTCGCCCGTCTTGTCCGGCGCGCCGATTCCCAGATGATCGTGATGGGCGCTGAGAATCACCACTTCGTCCTTGAGCTTCGGATCGCTTCCCGGCATCAGCCCAAGGACGTTGGCCGTCTTCACGCGGTCGATGTCGTTGGTCAGCTCCAGGGAGGTCGTGATCCCTAGAGGCACGGGCTTGAAGTCGCGGGACTTCGCTTGTTGGATGAGCTTGTCGAGGTCCTTGCCTGCGGCCTGGAAAAGGTGGCGAGTGGCGTCCTCGGTGGCCCAGCCCGCCACCTGAATGCGCGGCTCGCTGCCTGCCGGAAGCTCGAACTGCTCGCCGCTCCAGGAGGTCTGCACGACCTGCCAGGGATAGCCGGCGGATGGCGTGGTGTGGATGATGATGGCCGCGGCGGCTCCTTGCCGCGCCGCGCTCTCGTACTTGTAGACCCAGCGGCCGTAAAAGAGCCGCCGGTTGCCCTCGAACAGCTTGGGATCCCAATCCGGATCGTTGTTCATCATCACCAGGACCTTGCCCTTGAGGTCCATGCCCTTGAAATCGTCCCACTTGTACTCGGGCGCCTGGATGCCGTAGCCCACGAACACGAGCTCGGCGTTCTTGATGCTGGCGGTGGGTTCCTGAACTTTGCTGAAGACGATGTAATCGTCCCACCACTTGAGCTCGACCGCCTGGTTCCCGGCCTTGAAATCCCAAGTCTTGGGAGCGTGCGATTTGATGCCCACCATTTCGACCGGCTGTTGCCACGAGCCACCGGGAGCGCCGGGCTGGAAGCCGAGCAGCTCGAGGGAGGACGCGAGATAGAGGCGGGCCGTCTGGTCGCCACGGCTGGCGACGCCGCGGCCCTCCAGCAGATCGTCGGAAAGGAAACGAAGGGGCGCCTCCAGGGCGCCGCGGTTAATGGCTTGGGCCGCCTTGGTGGCGCTCGCTGGGACGAAAAGATTCGTCGTCGCCGCCTTTTTGGCAGTTTTCTCGGTGCCGGCAAGCACCGCGGTCACCGCGCCGAGAAAGAGGACGCAGGCGAGGATGTGCTTCAGGACGGGTCGTTTCGAATCTTGCATGAAAGGTGAACCTCCGTGGGGCCTGAGATTTGGGAAATCGACTCTAGCATCCTGCGCGGTAGAAAGCCGAAGCAAGGACACAAAGGACATTAAGGACAGCAAGGACGGCTGAGAACGAATAAATCTCCCGGTCTCGGTAAGTGTCCTTGACGTCCTTGGTGTCCTTGGTGTCCTTCCCGCCGCCCGTCCTTAATACCCCAGCTTCCTCTTCGCCACCGCAGTCGCCTCGTCGTTGCCTTCGATGCTCAGCTTCTCCCGCTCGCCACCACGTCCGGGCGGGTAGAAGCTCTGCCGGTAGAGCGGATAGGCCTCGGTGCGTAGGTGGGCGAGGTTCTGGTGGCCGCGGCGGACGGCTCGCTCGTGCCGCAGGGCGCCGACGTCGACGGGCGCCACGACGATTTTCTCTCCCGGCCCGGGGTCCGCCTGGGCGAGAATGCGGCCATCGAAGTCCACGACCATGCTGCCGCCTGGCCAGGAGAAGGGCGGGTAGTGCGAGAGGCTCGCCGCCTGGTTGGACGCCACCACGTAGGCGACGTTCTCCAACGCCCGGCAGCGGTTGACCACCGTCCACCAGTCCATGGGCGCGGTGGCACCCCAGGGGTCCATGTAGGCCGAGACGCGGATCAAAACCTCCGCGCCGTTCGCTGTGAGCTGGCGGATGGCCTCAGGGAAAAGCCAGTCGTAGCAAATGGCCGCCCCGAGGTTGCCGATGGGCGTTTTCACCACGGGGAACAGCTCTTCCTCGTAGTCCGGAATGTCGTGGGGGCTGGCGTGGACCTCCCAGGGAATCCAGGGATTCACCTTGCGATATTTGCTGAGAATCCCCTCGGGACCGACGAGACAGGTGGCGTTGAAGACCGCGCCCGGGTACTTGTCGTCCCGCTCCAGGAAGCTCCCGGTCTGGATCCAGATTCCGTACTCCTTCGCCTTGGCAACGTAGCGCTCGGTGTGCTCGTTGGGAATTGGCACCGCGAGCTTCTCCAGCAGCTCGCCGGCCGTGTGATATACCGGCGCCGCGTGGGCGAATTCGGGAAAAACGACCAGCTTCACGGGCAGGAAAGGGGCATAACCTTCGACCGCGTTGGCGATCATGACGAGCATCCGGTCGGTGTGGGCCTTGATTCCCGAACGGTCGGCGGGATTGGGGAAGTCGACCTGGCAGGCAGCGGCGGCGTAGCGAAGGCTCTCGTCGTTCATGGTTGGATTATGGGGGATGATGCGGGATGATGGAGACGGCGAAGGGAGGACGCCTCTCGACATGCGAGCTTCTTTGGCGCTGCTGGCCCTGGTATTCCTTGTCGCCGCCGACGCTCCCCAGCGCGGCTTCGAGGACGTGACGGCGCGGGCCGGCGTCGCCTCGCCCCACCATAACCGGCAGTTTGAAAATCGCTACGCCGCGATCATGGCCGGCTACACAGCCCTGGGGGCTGCCGCCGCGGTGGCGGACTATGACGGCGACGGGTGGGAGGACCTCTTCGTCACCGACTCCTCGGCCGACGGCAAGAATCGCCTCTACCACAACAACGGCAATTTTACATTCACTGATGTGGCGGCGAAGGCTGGCGTGGCGGATGGCAACGACGCCGCCAACGCCACTGCCGACGCCCTATGGTTCGACTACGACAACGACGGCAAGCCCGACCTTTTCGTTGTGCGCTTCGGCCACAGCCAGCTCTTCCACAACCTTGGCAACGGCCGCTTCAAGGACGTGACAAAACCGGCCGGTCTCGACCGCTACGCCAACTCGATCACCGCAATCGCCTTCGACTACGATCACGACGGCCGGCTCGATCTGCTGGTGGGCAACTACTTCCAGCCGGTCAACTTGTTCAATCCCGATACGCCCCGCTTCTTTCCCGAGAGCTTCGAGACGGCCAACAACGGCGGCGGCGTCACCTTGTGGCACAACAACGGACCGGACAAGACGGGAAACGTGACCTTCACCGACGTCACTCAGAAGGCCGGTCTCACTCTTTCCGGCTGGACTCTCGACGTCGGCCA
>Ga0134121_10000602_pt1 | contig 39851 bp, 34 predicted proteins | sample KB301_FD_96463 | JGI IMG/M metagenome (GOLD analysis project Ga0134121, IMG submission 96463) | Terrestrial soil microbial communities without Nitrogen fertilizer from Kellogg Biological Station, Michigan, USA - KB3-0-1 | ecosystem: Environmental > Terrestrial > Soil > Unclassified ...
CCGCCGGCACCGTGTACTTGCCACCGTTGATCACGCTACCGGCCGGCATGGTGGTGATCGACGGGATGTGGCAGAGGGCGCAGCCGATCGAGGTGAACAGCGACTTGCCGGCGAGCACGTCCGCGTTGTTGGCCACCGCGGTGTCCGGAGCCGGGGCCTTGGTGGACCGCATGAAGCGGACGAAGGCGCCGACGTCGACGCCGAAGGGATCCGCCACCGTGGCATGGTCCTCAGGATCGGCCACCGTGTCGAAAGCCGCCACGGAGACGCCGTTGTTGGTGTTTTCCGTGGGCAGCAGCGGGCTGGTGATGCCCATCTCGTTGAGATAGGCGTCCGCCGCGAACGTCACCAGGCTGGAGTTCTGGTTCTTCCAGCCGAAGCGACCGATGCGGGTGGTGCCGGCCGGACCCTCGAGCACCGGGACGTTGATGATCTGGCCGCCGACGCCGAGCTGGTTGATCTGGTTGTTGCGGGTCGTGGTGAAGAAGGCGTCCGGGATCGCCTCGACGTAGGCGTCGCCCAGGATGTTGAGCGAGCTGCGGAAGTCCCGCACGTTGTCGGCGCCCGCGACGCGCTCCTGGATGGCGGCGTTGATGGCGCGGTCGTTGTTCAGCGAGCCGCCCGGCCGGTCGGTGAAGGTGCTGCCGTTGAAGCGTCCCACCCGCAGCTCGGTGATCTGGCTGATCGCGCCGGTCACCGGGTTCTGATGGCACTCCGCGCAGGCCTGGGCGTTGTACAGCGGGCCCAATCCGTCGGGGATCTCCTCGCGCTCTTCGAAGTTCGCCCTGTCGAGGTCCATCTGCGCCTGCGACTCGAAACCGTTGGTCAGGTTGTCGAAACCTGTCGGAGCTTCCGTGGCCACCACCGCGAACATCACGGGAGCAACCAGCAGAGCCATCAATACGATGCCGTTGACCAGAAAGCGCTTACCCCACTTCGTCATCATGCTCCACTCCTCCTTCAACGTAAGGAACCGTCACTCTGGATGCGCAGACAACCTCACCCAGGGCCAAAACGCGTGGACCGTCCAAAGCAGCGGAGACAGAGCCAGCACAAGCTGCCAGATCTAAAAATGAGCGACTCTACCAAGCTAAGTGCTAGCCGGCGGCCAAACCGAGCCGGTGTGCCGCAACGACTTTCAAGCTTGAGACTTTGGCTACAGCCTGAGTGCGAGGGAGGGGCGGAACCGGGACGGAAAACGGCGGGACGAAGGCAGCGGGAGGAAGGGCGAAAAAAAGGGCGGGCCGGTTGCGCGTGCAGAGCCGGACCGCCGGGTCAAACGGGAAGTGCTGCTATCTACTGCGCGGCCGGATGGCCGTGAGCCGGATGCGCCGCCTGGATCTGCTGGAACTTCGTGAGTTGGTCCGGATTCAACAGGGCGCTGAATTTCGTTGTGAAGTCGTCGTGGAGGGCCTTGAGCTGCTGGCCGGTGGCGTGGGCGTCGATCGTCTTCTGACCGATCGCGGCGGCATCGGCGCTACCGCCGTCGAGGAGCGCGTGGATCTCCTGCATCTGCTGGCGATGCTGCGCCATCAGGGGCTGGGACTGGGCGGCCAGGTCCTCGTGGAGCTTTTTGGCGGCGGCCTGCTGGTCGGCGGTGAGGTTCAGGGTCTTGGTGAGGAAGGCAGCGCGATGGTGCATCATCCGGGCGTGGCCACCGACGCCTTCGGCGCCCGCCGCGAAGGCCGAGGCCCCTACCAGCAGGATGGCGCCGAGGAAGAGTGCGAAAGTCCGTTTCATGGTGCGACCTCCTGTATGTGGCACCGTGGGGTTCCGCGGCGCCATCTTCGAACGACGCCTAGCTTAGGAGGGCGCCGCCGGAAGAGTCTTCAGGATGCCGCAAGATCTTTGTAAGGGATGTAAAGCCGTTCAGCCGGTGAAGCGGTAGCCCCGCCGGTGGACGGTGAGGATGTACTCGGGGCGCGACGGGTTGCCTTCCAGCTTCTGGCGCAGCGAGGCCACGTGAACGTCCACCGTGCGGGTGGTCGGCATGGCGTCGTAGCCCCAGACCTTGTCGAGGAGCTCGTCGCGGGAGAGGAGGGCGCCGCGGTTCTGGATGAAGTAGGCGAGGAGCTTGAACTCCAGGGCCGAGAGGGTCACCGGCACGCCGCTGCGCAGCACCTCGGCGCGGCGGAAGTCCACCCGCACGTCGCCGAAGGCGTAGGTGCCCGCGGTGCCGGAGGCCGGCGTGTGGGCGCGGCGGAAAAGGGCCTCGATGCGGGCCAGCAGCTCGATCATCTCGAACGGCTTGCTCACGTAGTCGTCCGCTCCGAGCTTCAGGCCCACCACGCGGTCCACCACCTGGTCGCGGGCGGTGAGCATGACGATGGGCACCTGGACGCCCCGGGAGCGCAGCTCGCGGCAGACCTCGAAGCCGTCCCGCCGGGGCAGCATGACGTCCAGGAGGATGAGGTCGAAAGACCCCTCCAGAGCCCGCGCCAGCCCCTCCTCTCCATCTCCCGCCGTGTCCACCTGGAAGCCTTCGCTGAGCAGCCGGTCGGAGAGCGTGAGCACGAGGCTGGGCTCGTCCTCCACCAGCAGGATGCGCCGCGCAGCCGGCGTTCCCGGGTAGGAAGGCCGCTCCGCGATCATGCCGGCTCCTCCACGGCCTGCACCTGCTCCGCCGCCTGGGCCGGCAGAGAGAGCGTGAAGGCGCTCCCGCCGCTCCCAGCCGCTCCGGACCCGCCGGTGGTGACCGTGACCCGGCCACCGTGGGCCTCGGCGATGTGGTTCACCAGGCTCAGGCCGAGGCCGCTGCCGGGAATTCCGCCCGCCGCGGCGTCCCGCCCCCGGAAGAAAGGCTTGAAGAGGTGAGGCAGATCCTCGCGGCGGATCCCCGGCCCGCGGTCGGAGACGGTGATCTCCACCTGTCCCGAGGCTCCCTGCCGAGCCCGCACGCCGATCCAGCCCGCCCGGCCGCCGTACTTGACGGCGTTCTCCACCAGATTCTGCACCGCGCGCCGCAGGGCGGAGGGGTCCGCCAGGACGAGGGGAAGATCGCGGTCGACGTCCTTCTCCACCTCGATGCTCTTTTCCTGAAGCAGCCAGCGGCAGTCCTGGAGCGCGCCGTCCACGATGTCGCGCACCTCCACCGGCCGCGGATGATAGACGCGGCGCCCCGATTGGATGCCGGCGAGCTCCAGCGCCTGCCCCACCATGTCGGAGAGGCGGCGGCCTTCGCTCTCAATGAGGTTGCCGTAGCGACGCACCTGGCCGGGCTCGGCCACCACGCCGGCGGCGAGGTTCTGGCCCGCCGAGCGGATGGCCGTCAGCGGCGTGTTCAGCTCATGGGTGACGCCGGCCACGAACTCGATCTGCAATCGAGCCAGGCGCTGCGCCCGCTGCGTCACCACCATCATCAGTCCCATGGTGGCCGCGAGCAGGGCGAGGATGCCCACGCTGATGCCCAGGTTGCGCCGCCGCACGGCCGTCACCGCATCCTCCAGGGAGCCGTCGCGGTGCTTGAGGACCAGCCGCCAGGCTCCATTCTCCCGCTCCCGCCGCCGGTCGCCGGGGGACGAGCCGCTCCGCGGCCGGGCCGGCGCGGCGATCCTCCCGCGGCTGCTCCCCGGACCGTGCCCCGCCCACAGCGAGCGCAGCTCGTCGACGGGCCGCAGCCTGTACATGTCGAGCCGAAGGTCGCCGGCGCCGATGGCCGCCGGCGGCATCTGGGGATCGGAGAGGAACACGGCCCGGCGGGAATCATCCTTGGACTCCACGGCGAGCGCGTACCCCGTGCCCTGGGCACTCTCGAAGTAACGGCGGGTCAGGGCCGGGAAAATATCGCCGGTGATCACCTTCTGGTCCAACCGCACCAGCAGGTAGGTGCCCACCAGCGGATCGGGGGGCGCCTTGGCGTCCGGAGCCGAAGGCGACCCCGGCAAGGGAAAGAGGTTGATCACCAGGCCGGGGATGTCCGCCGCCAGCGTCAGGCTGCGAGGGTCGAAGGGAGGATCCCCCGGGCGAGACGAGCGAGAGGCTGCCAGACGTTGGCGCAACGCGGCGAGCTCGGGCGGCCAGGGACAGGCGACGAAGCGGTGCTCCGCCGGCCACAGAACCTCGAGCCCCGTTCCGCCATCGCGATCGGGCCGGATGAGAAAGACGTCGCGCACCAGGCGCGGATAGGGTGTCTCGGCGTTCCAGCGGTCATACTGCCGTACCCCGCGGGAGAGCCTCGCCTCCGGCGGCTCCATCGACCCGGGGTGGAAGTACAGGTAGGCCCGGGTCACCTCGCGGTCGAAGTCCTCGGTGAAGTGGGAGCCGGCGGCGAACAGGCTCATCTTCATCCGGTGGCGCTCCATCTTGCTCACCTCGCCGATCCACCGCCATTGCAGGAGGGCGAGGACCGCCAGCAGCAGCACCATCACCGCCGCGATGGCGATGGGCAAACGTTGCGCCAGACTTCGGGATCTCATGACGTCCAAGTCTAGCAGCCGGTCCGCCGCGTGAAAACCAGACTTTACATCCCTTACAAATTCCTTTCGTTTCCCTGAAGACTCAGCTCCCGCCGCTGCCATAGCCTGCGGTGCATGACGAGACCGGCAAAGCGGCTGGAGTGGACGATCGGGCTGGTGGCCTTGTCGGCCGTGGCCGTGCTCCTCTCCGCCGCCGCCAGCGACCGGGGGGAGTCCCAGCATCCCAATCTCCAGGGGACCTGGACGCTGAACGAAGACCTGACCGCCCGCATGCGGCAGGACGACCAGGCCCAGAACGCTCCGCGAGGCGCCGGTCACGGCGGCGGCATGGGCCGCCATGGCGGCGGCCGGCACCGGAACAGCCCTCCCGATGCGACGCCCGGCGGCGATTCGGACGGCGACTCGGCTCGCCAGGGACCACCGCCGTCGTTCGCGGCTCTCGACGTGCTGACGATCAGTCAGCAGGGCGATCAGTTGACGCTCACCGACAAGAGCGGCAACAGCCGCGTCGTCAAGGCTGACGATCACAAGATTCGCGACGAGAAGGCGCCCGGCGGCCCCGTGGAGCTGCGGGCGAGTTGGGACAAGGACGGCATCCTCAACGTCGAGGTCAAACCCGACAAGGGCCCGAAGCGGACGGAGTCCTACCTCGTCTCCAACGACGGCAAGCATCTCTACGTCACGCTCAGCCTCGATCGTAACGGCCATGAAATGAAGATCCGCCGCGCCTATGACGCGGCGCAGGAAGAGAAGGCCCCGTCAGCGGACGGGGGTGAGGACGACGACCGCGAGCTCGTCGCCTAGGACTTTGACATCCCCTGCGGCCTCTTGAGACCGCCGGGCTAGCGACGGTAAGCCCATTGCCGGGCTCAACCCAAGCCTTTCCTCGCACGGTGCCAGGGAATGGACTTACCGTCGGTGGCCCTGCGGCTCCACCTTGGAGTCCGCTGAAAGATCGCTGCAGGGTATTGCTGCACCCGGTGCCAGCCTCCTCGGAAGAGGAAGCTGGCACTGATTTTTTTGGCTCTGTGATCGGCGACGGCCTCGTTCAAGGACGCGATTTGAGCGCAGTGCTCACCGCGCCATGCCCATCGACGGCTCCCCCAAAATAGGACTCCCACGCGCCGCGGATGCGGTCGACCTTGGCGATCGATGCGTCGGACGGAAACTCATCGGCCTGGGCGACGAGGATGAACGCCATGTTGAAGCTGTGGGGAGCCTTCGCGGCCGTGGGATTGCGCGGCCCTTCGGCGGCGACGATGTCGTCGATCGTCAGATCGACTCGGGATCCCCGGATGGGGACGCCGATCGCGGGCGCCGCGGTCGGATTGGAACAGCCGTCGACGTAAAAGAAAGGTGGCACGTCCGCGGCCGGGATCAGGCCCATCACGTACTGGTCGAGCGGGCTGTAGCGCTCGGTGGCCCCGATGGTGGTGAAGCGGTTACCGCCGTCATCGCGGATGAGGTTGCCTTCCATGTCCGAAGCCAGGGTATTGTGGCAGAAGCTCCAGTGCACGAGGTCGCGGCCGAGGAGGGCATCGCTTTTCTCGCCGTTCCCGTCGAGGAAATGAAGCTTCGCGAGCCACCGGTGGCCGGTCTCCTGGCCCAGGACGTCGAGGGTGCTGTTGGTGCCGAGGAACTCAGTGCCGGGATCGCCGGGATACCGCGACAGCGACCCCATCTGCACGAAGCCGCGCAGCCGTCCCTTGCTGCCCACCTGGTTGCTGAAGTCGAAGACGTCATCCCCGATACCGAGGATGTCGTTCTTCACCGTGATCTCGAAAGCGAAGGCGCCGCCTCCCAGGTTCTGGGGGAAGTCGAGGAAGACGACCAGGTGGTCATAGTCGTCGGCGAACTCGCGAAAGAAAGCCCTGGCGACCCCGAAGTGGTCGAACGACCGGGTTCCCACGAAGCGCTCGGCGATCGCCGCCTTGAGCACGCCGGTGGGCAGGCTCTGGGTGTAGTCGATCAACTTCAAGTCACCGCCGCCGCCGGGAGCCACGCCCACCACCCCCTCTCGCGCGTCGATCTGGCCGAAGGCAAACGTGATGCGGCCATTGGGGTAGAGCACGGCTTGAAACGTGTTGTGGTTGGGCTTCCCGAACTCCGGCACCTCGAGCCAGGTGACCACGATCCTGGTCCTGCCGGTCAGCACGTAAACGCCGCCATCGCCGCTCGCGGCCTCCGGATTGAGGTCGGCGAGGAGCGGCGCGATCCGCGGCGGGCCGCCGATCAGGCGCCCCAGGTCCCGGGGGGCCGACGTGCCGTCGGGCGCGCTGAAGGTCAGATGCCCGTCGGAGCCCACGAACATGCCGCTGTAGGTTTTGTTGAAGAAACGAAAGCGGAAGCCCTTCGGGAACGGGACCGCCCGGCTGTCGTCATCGCCCAGATCGATCCGGTTGCCGATCGCCTCCGCGACCGGATCGCTCGACGGCGAGACCACCAGTCCCCCCTTCTTCTGCGGCACGAACTGCAACCCGAAGTCGGCGATGTCGAGCACGTTGGGCTGCACGATCAAGCTGCCGTCGTCGACCAGCACCGCAACGTCGCCGGCCCGCGACGCCCGCGGAAAGGACTGCAACGCCTTCGCCTTCCCCCACTTCTGCTCCAGCCGCCGCATCTGATCGCGATGGATCGCGAGATTGACCGCGAGACCCGATTTACCTGTGCCGCACCAGGAGGGAGAGTGATCCGGAAGGGTGATTGCGCCGGCCATCCCGGTCACGAGGAGCAGCGCAAGGATGGCAAGGAAAGAGGATCGACGGTGGGTTCGCAACATGAGGACTCCTAAGATCGCCGAAAAGCTCCAGCCGGCGCCGAGCGCTTAATCTTAGCAGTTTACGTCCTTGCCGTCCGTTCCGGCGCGCAGGCCCTCTAGGATTTTGCTGCACCCGATGCCAGCTTCCTCGGAAGAGGAAGCTGGCACTAATTTTTTTGGCTACGGTGAGATCAGCAGAGGTTGGTCGTGCAGGTGAGCTGGCAGGTCGTGCAGGTGTTCCGGCCGCTGAAGTCGCAGATGTTCGGGCGGCAGGTCTGACTCACGGCGCCACTGAGGGCGTGCGGAAGCTCCATGCGGTCCAGGTCCACCAGGGTCTCTCTGCTGAGCACGAGCTTCTTGGGCAGTTTCTTCAAGTTGTTTCTCCTTGGTCTGGAACAGGCCCGTCGCGGGCCAGCCCTATCTAAACAGGTGTTCACCAAGCCGTAGAGCGAGCCCGGCGGGCGCCCGCCGCGGGCTGCTCAGGGAATCAGGGGGCAGTGTCCATTCATGGGCGTCAGGCAGGCCTTGTGAGTGCAACCGGGAAAGGCGCAGGCCAGGCAGCAAAGCTTGTCCGAAGGGCACTGGCTGTCACTGGTGCAACCGGTGCTGGTCTGCAGAAACACCGGAGCGGGCGGCATCAGCTCAGCCGTGCCGGGGCCGCTCTGGCTGCCTGCGAAGCCGACGGACAAAGTCGCCAGGAAGTCCGTGACCGAGGGCGCCTGCGGAGTCTCCGCCGCGGGCACCGGCTGGGCCATGCACGGGACGATGCCGAGGATCACAACGAGAGCTGCCAGGAGGAGGGTGGGTTGCCAACGTCGGGAGGAGGGTTGCAAGGTGTGCATTCTCGGGTCTCCTTATGTTGTTTTACGAATACTAGCATGAGCCCCTATGCGGATTGATGCCGCAGGGCCTTGCGGAGGAGTACGATTTGCCCGGAGTGGTAGGCGTTGTGTTGGACGAGGCCGTTGACCATGGCCCGGTGCGTGACGCCCGTGCCCAGAGCGGGATCGCGGTCGGAGAGGGAGCCTCCCGTCCTCTCCAGGTCCTCTTCGGCGAGCCCGGACATCGCCGCCAGCAACTCGGCGAGAGAGGCTCCAAGGCCTTCGCGGTCCCGCTGCCAAGCCGTCTCGGAGGCTTCGCCCGGCTCAGGCCAGTCCCCCTCCTCGGGGGTGGCCGGCGCGCTACCGCCGAGGCGCCGGCGGACCTCGTTCTGCCAGGCCGTCAAGTGGAGGACGATCTCCCAAATGCTGTGCGCCCCCGAAATGGGGTGAGCCGCCGCCTCCGCTGCCGTCACCCCATCCAGGGCGACCGTGGTGGCGGGACCATGCCAGGGATCGTCGGAGTACCCCTTGCGGAGCTGCTCACGCAGGAAAGAAACGTCGCTCATGGCAGACCTCCATCTTGCTTCTGCGGACCCCATCGTAAAGCGGAAGCTCGAGCCAATTCAAACCGATTGATGAACCCAAGCCTTTTCCTGTAACACAGGTCGCCGGAGGCCGTAGAGACGTCCCAGCCCGTCCACGATGACTTTCGCAGGCGTGGACGTCGGGACGTCTCGGGTCGGGCACGATGCTCGGTTTACGCAAACCTTCGACGGGGCGACGCGCCGGGTGGTAAGATCGCTTCTGACTGAACTGGTCCTCAAGGAGTCGCCTGATGCCTTCCACCGCCTACCTTGAAATCCCTCAGGACATCCTTGATTCAGCACGGCTGAGCCTCGATCAGGTGCTCGTCGAGCTTGCTGTCCACCTGTATGAGCAAAGCCGGTTGTCGATCGGCAAGGCTCACAAGTTGGCGGGATTGTCCCTCTGGGAGTTCAGACAGTTGCTTGGCTCCCGCCAGATCCCTCCTCACTTCGGGGCAGAAGACCTGGAGCAGGATCTTAAGATGCTCCGCCAACTCGGCGCCTCATGATCGTCGTCAGCAATACCCTTGCCCCTCGCTAAACTAATCTCGCCGCTGTTGGCCCCAAATGTCTTCAGATCTGCCTCTGCTCCGCCAAGCAGACGGAGAGAAGGAGAGAAGGTCGGCGATGGTGCGCTCGGCTCGCTCGTTGCGCGGTGCATTTTCTCGACGAAGTTGTTTCCGGGCCGGAAATCCCAGGCTTGAAGGATCGTTGAATACCCCTCGGCCTCCAAATGCCAGGCGATCTACTCCGCCCAAGTCTGGTCGGCACGGTTGTAGCTGATGAAGAAGTCTGGGGTGGGTGAGCATTGGTGAATGTGGGCCCGCTTCAGGATTCGACGAAGTCGAAGAAGTGAACGCGGCCGGAGGCGTCGCCTGCCACAATAATGCGGCAGTCCGGAGTCACGGCAACGGCGGTCACAGGTGCGTCCAACGTAAACTGGCACTCGGCCTTCCCGCTCTCCACATCCCATACCCGTAGCGTTCGGTCGTCGGAGCCGGAGACCACTCGATGGCTGCCCAATACCGCCACGGCGCGGACCCAGTCGGAGTGTCCTTCGAGGGTCTGGAGGATCTCGCGGCTCTCCAAATCACACACTCTTACGGCGTCGGAGCCGGAGACCACCCAGCGACTGTCCAACACCGCCACGCTGGAGATGGAGCTGTATAAGCGACTATCGAGGTCTAGGAGAACCTGTCCGCTCTCCACGTCCCACACGAGCAGCGCCCCGTTATCATAGCCGAAGACCATCCGATAGCTGTCCAGTGCCACCACGCTGGAGATCCCGTAGAAGGGACCATCGAAGTCTAGGGGAGCCTGTCCGCTCTCCACATCCCAAATACGCGACGTCCCGTCGTCATGGCCGACAACCACCCGATGGCTGTCCAACACAGCCATCGCTCTGACATCGTGTGGGTGTCCTTCGAAAACCTGGAGGGCCTGCCTGCTCTCCAAATCCCACACACGCAATGTCCCGTCTACATAGCCAACGACCACCCGATGGCTGTCCAATACCGCCACGGCGAGAATCTTGCACAAGTGTCCCCCAAGGATCTCGGAACTATACCCACTCTCCACATACCATACACGCAGCGTCCCGTCTCGAGAGATCGAGACTACCCTGCGGTTGTCCAACACCGTCACGGTGACGACCGAATCGGAGTGTCCTTCTCGGGGCTGGGGGGCTTGGCCCCCCTCCATATCCCATACCCGTAGCGCTCCGTCATACGAGCCGGAGACTATCCGGCGACTGTCCAACATCGCCAAGGCAAGGACATCGGAAGAGAGTTCGAGGATCTGGAGGACTTGGCCGCTCTCCACATCCCACACCCGCAGCGTTCCATCGGAAGAGCCGGAGACCACGCAGCTGCTGCCACACACCGCCAAGGCATTGACCGCGTAGGAGTGCCCCTTGAGAACTTGGAGAGCCTTTCGGTTCTCTACATCCCACACCCGCAACGCCAAGTCGTTGGAGCCGAAAACCACCCGGCGGCTATCTAACACCGCCACGGCAACGAGAACCTGTCCGCTCTCTACATCCCACACCCGTAGCGTCCGATCGTAGGAGCCGGAGACCACACGGCGGCTGTCCAACACAGCCATAGTTGTGACCCCTGCGGAATGTCCTTTGAGGATCTTGAGGATCTGTCCGCTCTCCACATCCCACACCCGTAGCGCCCCGTCCTCAGAGCCGGAGATTACTCGGCCATCTGAGAGGACGGCGAGAGTGTCTGGCAGTCCTGGATGTTCGATGGTTCTGATCAAGGGGCCGCCGGGACTTGTGAGACTTGGTTTTCGTGGCCGCAGCCAACGAGTGCCCACCCCTTCACTCGCTTGGGAAAGACCACGAATTCCTGCTTCCTGCCGGTCAAGGAGTCTCCCCCGTAGTTGCCCTGGGAGCTCAGCCGGATTCCTGACAAGAACGTGTGCCGAAAGCCGCAAAGCGTCTCGCACAAGCCGGAGCTCTCCGTCTTTTTCCGCGAAGAACGAGTAGTCGGCGAGCAGTGCATTGATATCTGTTGCGTCCAGCTTGGAGCCGAGATAGTGGAAATCCAACAAGAGATTCCGGCAGACATCGCTCTGCCCCGCCCCAATCAGATGGTGGAACAGGTGATTCCAGAGATAGTTTTCCTCTCGTGGCAGCTCTGACCAGCGGCCGTTGGCCGGACGAAAAGCCTCAAGGAGGCGCCGGTTCCACTCGGTCAGATGACTTTCCCCCTTCTTCAAGAGATAGGCACGGATGACGTCGTGGAGGCGGATCGTGTCCGCCAGGCGGTCGAAGCGGAGGAGCAGAGATAGGTCATGGAGCCGGCTGCCGAATTTCTTTGCGGCATACGGGCCCAATCCCCAGAGCTTCTTCGGGACCCGGAGCGGAATGTCCTTGTCCTCCGGAAAGATCGCGAGTTGCTCGAAGCGCTCTACCTCTTCGCCGGACAACCACCTGAGGCTAGCCCCGACCGTCTGGGCGACGGCCAGGTTACGGGATTCGAGATCCTCGCGATCGAAGGCGGTCAGACCCTCGGCGTCCAGAGCTTCCTCGACCTCCTTGAGGGCCAGCTCCGGTGAAAGGCCGTCGTTCTGAATTAGCTCCCGCAACTGCCGATTGACGATCTTCAGAAGGAGGGGCCACTCGCCGAGGCGCCTGGCCAGCACCTGCAGGTCCACGCCCGTTCCATCGGGCAAGCCGGCTCCCAGCAAGCGGACCGCCTCCGGGACTTCCATCGCATCCACATGAATCGACACTGAGTCCGCCGGCAGTGTTCGGCTGTCACGGGTCGTGACGAGAAACGCGGCTCTCGCGCCGAAGCCCTGGAAGGGAGTGACGTCCTCGGGGCGCCAGACGTCATCCACCACCAGAAGCACCCGCTTGCCCTCAACCTCCTGGCGGAGGTGCGCGCTGGCCGCGGAGACCGTCTCGAAGGCCGGTGGGTCCTTTTCCGTCCACCAACGGATGAGGTCTCTGACCCGGGCCAAGCGGCCGGTGGCGTCGATCTCTTCACCCAGGGTGGTCCAGAGGACGCCGTCGGGATACTGCTCGCGGACCCGCGGGTCATAGCAGAGCTCGGTGGCGAGAGCGGTCTTGCCGAAGCCCCCGGCTCCCTGGAGAGCAGTGGTCAGGCCGACGGTCGCCACGCGCTCCTTGCCGCCTCCAGCGAGGAGAGCCTGGACGGCTTTTTCGTATTCGCGCCGCGCGACGAACTGCTCCCGCGCTGGCGCCATGCAGCGATAAGGTGGGGCCGATGTCTCTCCTCCCCCGCCGGAGCCGGGGCCAGGCGCTTCTCCCCGAATACCGGCAAGCAGGCGGCGGAAAGCGTCTTCGTTATCGAGGCCGGCGCGAAAGTCGACCCAGGTCAGCGCTCGAAGAAAACGAGGGAGCTTCTCTTCACCAGGCTTGCGACCACCGGGGAGAAGGACAGGGATTGCCCGGAAGCTCCGATTCTGGACCTGCGTTTCCAGAGCTGACCGCATCTCTTTGTTCTGCCAGGGCCCGAGCTCCTTGCCGATAAACACCGCGCAGGTGCGGCTCTGATCGAGGGCCTCCTCCAGAGCTTCCTGCCAGGGCTCGCCGGGGATGAGATGCCACTTGTCGAGAAACGGCTTGAGCTCCTCCTCCCTCAGCTTGTGGGCGAGGTACTCCACAGCCGGCTTGTCGGCGCTGGCGTGACTCAGGAAGACATCGTAGCAGGGCATGGCCATTCGCCGGGAGGCGACTGCTGCCTTCATTTCTTCCTGCCCGAAAAGCCAGACCGGGGGCCGCGCATCTCATCCAGGAGGGTATCAACAGGACTTTCCAGATGAAGCCGCCCAAAAACTTGGTCCACCGGGTGGGTGCCGAGGTCCACGGGTTCGTGGGACTCTAGTGGGAGTAACTCCAACTCCACGCCCCCGGCGAGGCCGAACACATTCAGGAACAGATCGCCCAGCCGTTCCGGCGGCGAGACGGCCCGCTTGAGGATCTGGAGGACCTCCTCTTCCATCAACACCCCGTGCCGAACCGCGAGGTCTTGTAGTCGGTCGTAGGTCTCGTCGTCCAGTTTGATGCTCAGGCTGGCCATGCACCACCTCCGCGAGGTTGCCTCAGCAGCATATGCCAGGCATCATACTTGACAGCCGAGGTGAGACGCGCATGCCAGCAAACAAGAAGGTCAGGCCGGAGTAGAAGGTTTCGAATATCCCAGGCGATCAAGATTGGCAGGGTCCGGCAGCAGGGCCAGGTCAAGATCGCGGCTAAACTCCGCTGCGCCGTATAACACGCAAGCCTGGCCGCCCATCAACAGGTGGGCGACCTGATGTTTCCGGATCGTAGAAAGGGCTTTGCGGATCGGGCTCGGGATCAAGGGAGCCTCCCATCGCTATGTAGTGATGCCAGAGCTTGGCGCTCTCTTCCCAACGCTCCTGGGGAGTCATCCGGAACCAGTCCACCCACTCGGGCTCGTAAAGGTCCTCGATCGCGATCAGCTCGCGCGGTTCGTCGTCCAGTTTGCGGATGCTCGAGCTTGCCAAGGGTACCTCCGCGAGATCAGTCCCAACTCCATGCTAGCACGTAGCCCCCCTACCGCCCGCCCAAATACTGCCCCACCCGCAGCACGGATAGGCGAAAAGCGGAGTTAGTTGCCGGCGGGACGCCAGCGCTCCCAGGGAGTCCGGCTGGAGCGTTCTGGTTGTTCTCCCTCTTCTCCCGGTGTGGGGGGTTGGGAGGGGGCGGGAGAAGAGGGCCGGGGTGATGAGGGTCTTGGGCGGGGGGCAGCGCCTAGGGGTTGACACCCCGCCCCACCTCTGCCTACACTACCGACCGACCGGTAGAATTCTACCGGTCGGTCGGTATCGGAAAGGATTCATCCTTGGCACGAGCGCCGGAGACAGGATCGGACGTCCATCGGGAACGGCACCGGACGGTGCTGGAGACGGCGGCGCGACTGATCTGCGAGAAGGGGTATGAGGCGGCTTCGGTGCAGGACATCGCCGACGCTTGCGGGCTCACCAAGGCGGGGCTCTATTACTACATCCGCAGCAAGGAAGAGCTCCTCCTGGAAATCATGAGCTACGGGATGGACATCTTCGAGGAGCGCGTCCTCCTCCAAGTCCTCAACATCGCCGATCCCGTCGAACGCCTCAAGGCCTGCATGGAGAAGAACATCTTCCTGGTGACCGAGGGCTGGAGCAAGGAGGTCACCATCATCCTCCACGAGCACGAGACGCTCACCGGCGCCGCCCGGGCGCAGATCAACGCCCGGAAGAAGCGGTATGTCCATTTCCTCGAAGCGTCTTTCGAGGAAGCGATCCGCGACGGGCGCATCCGCCCGATCGACCCGCGGGTGGCCGCGTTCTCGTTCCTCGGACAGGTGCTCTGGATCTACAAGTGGTTCCGGTCGGACGGCAAGATCCCCGCCGCGCAGCTCGCCCGCGAGATGCAGGACCTCTTCTTCGGCGGTCTGGAGATCGCCCCCACGAAGGCCCCGAAGAAGCTGGCGCCCAAGAAGACCGCCAAGAGGAGAAAAGCCGCATGAGACCGAATCGCGAAGTCGGGATCGCCGGCTATGGCGCCTATGTTCCGCGCCTGCGGGTGCGGACGGCCGACATCTCGAACGCCTGGCGCTCGCGCAGTGCCGCGGCACCCGCCGTGGCCGAGAAGTCCGTCCCGGGTCCCGACGAGGACGTGGTGACCATGGCCATCGAGGCCGCGCGCACGGCTCTCGACCGCGCCGGCACGGATCTCGACGACATCGGCGCCGTCTGGGTGGGCACGGAGTCGAAGCCCTACGCCGTGAAGCCCTCGGCCACCATCGTCGCCGAGGCGCTGGGCATCACGCCTAACGTCGTGGCCGCGGACATGGAGTTCGCCTGCAAGGCCGGCAGCGAGGCCATGCAGGCCGCCGTGGCCTTCGTGGGCTCCGGCATGGTGGAGGCCGCGCTCGCCATCGGCATGGACACCGCCCAGTCGAAGCCCGGCGACGCCCTGGAGTACACCGCCGGCTGTGGCGGCGCCGCCTATCTCTTCTGCGAGGCCAGCAAGGCGATCGCGGTGGTCGAGGCTTCCATCTCTCACGTGACGGACACGCCGGACTTCTTCCGTCGCGAGGCGGCCCACTATCCCGAGCACGGCAGCCGTTTCACGGGCGAGCCCTCGTACTTCCGCCACACGCTCGCCGCCTCGCGCAAGCTGCTGGCGGAGGTGGGGCTCAAAGCCAAGGACTTCGCTCACGCCGTGTTCCATCAACCGGTCCCCAAGTTCGTGGAGAAGGCCGCGGCCGAGCTCGGCTTCACCCGCGAGCAATATAAAACGGGCCTCGTGGCGCCCCGCATGGGCAACGCCTACGCCGGCTCGTCGCTTCTCGGGCTCGCGGCCGTGCTCGACGTCGCCATGCCGGGTGAGCGCATTTTCTTCTGTTCCTATGGCTCGGGCGCCGGGAGCGACGCCTTCTGCTTCCGCGTCACCGAGCGCATTGCCGAACGCCGCCGGGGCGCCACCGTCCTCAATTATCTCGACCGCCGCCGCGTCGTGGATGGCTACGGCCAATACCTGCGGTTGCGGGGAAAGATCAGGAGAGCGTGACGATATGAACGACGTCTTCATCATCGGCGCTGGCCAAACCCCGGTGGCGGAGCACTGGGATCTCGGGCTGCGCGAGCTCGGCGCCGCGGCCATCCGCAAGGCGATGGCGGACGCGGGAGTCGAGACCGTCGACGCCCTGTTCGTCGGCAACATGCTGGGCGGGGCCGTCAACGGCCAGGAAAACCTCGGAGCGCTGCTCGCCGACGCCGCCGATCTCCTCCCCGCCGAGGCCTGGAAGGTGGAGGCCGCCTGCGCCTCGGGCGGCGCAGCCGTGCGCGCCGCCGCCATGTCCGTGGCGGCGGGCGTCCATCAGGTCGTCGTCGCCATCGGCATCGAAAAAATGACCGACGCGGTGGGCGACAAGGTCGCAGCCGGCCTCGCCACCGCCTCCGACGGTGACTACGAAGCCAGTCACGGCCTTTCCTTCGTGGCCCTCTCCGCCTTGATGATGCGGCGTTACATGCACGAGATGGGGGTGTCCCGCGAGGACTTCGCGCCCTTCGCCGTCAACGCTCACAGGAACGCGGCATACAACGTCAACGCCATGTTTCGCGAGCCGATCTCCGCCGAGGCTTTCGCCCGCTCGCCCCTGGTGGCCGCGCCCATCGGCGTGCTCGACGCGGCGCCGGTGTGCGACGGCGCCGCGGCCGTAGTGATCTGCTCGAAAGAGTTCCTTCAATCGACACACAAGCCGGTGCGCATCGCCGCCGCGGCGGGCGCGACGGATACGATCGGCCTCGCCGGGCGTCCCGATCTCCTGACTCTCGGCGTGGCCAGGGTTTCCGCCGAGAAGGCGTACGCCGCCAGCGGCTTCGGTCCCAAAGACATCGATTTCTTCGAGGCCCATGACGCCTTCACCATCATCACCACCCTATCGCTCGAAGCCTGCGGTTTCGCTCCTCGTGGCGAGGCCCTGAAGCGGGCCGCCCACGGCTGTTTCGGCACCGGCGGCTGCGTCCCCGTCTCGACCTTCGGGGGATTGAAAGCACGCGGGCACCCGGTGGGAGCGAGCGGCGCCTACCAGATCGTCGAGGCCACCGCGCAGCTCCGCGGCGAGGCCGGGCCGAACCAGGTGCCGGGCGCGCGGGTGGCAATGACACAGTCGATCGGCGGGCATGGATCGATTGCGTTCGCTCACATTTTGGAAGCGTGATGAAAAAGACCTCGTCGAACAGCGGGGCCAGGAAAACGGCAGAGGTATCGCTCCGAAGCCCTCATCACCCCGACCCTCTTCTCCCAGCCTCCCCCCCGCCCGCCGGGAGAAGAGGGAGTGGTTTGTCTGAAGAAAAGACAAAAAGAAGCTGTTTTAGCCCCCTCTCTCCCGGCGGGCGGGGGGGAGGCTGGGAGAGAGGGGGTTGGGGGAGTGAGGGCCCGCCCCGAAGGGGCGCCTTGACGGTTACCGGCTCGTGGAAAGAAAAAATCTGAAGGAGACCCCATGGATCTACCCCGCTATCACCGTCTGACCGCTCCCTATTACCGGCTGGAGGGGCAGCGCTGCACCGCCTGCGGGGCCGTGCAGTTCCCTCCCCGCTCGGCGTGTGGCGCCTGCCGCGGCCTGGATCTCGCGACGTACCGGTTTTCGGGGCGCGGGACCGTCTTTTCCTTCGCGGAAGTTGCCACGGCTCCGAAAGGGTTTTCGGGGCCGTACATGGTCGCGATGGTGGATCTCGCGGAGGGTGTGCGGGTGACGGCGCAGCTCACGGACGTGGATCCGGAGGACGTCGAGATCGGCATGCCGGTCGAGATGGTGACCCGGCGCATTCAGGAGAAGGGGCCGCAGGGCTATCTCGTCTATGGCTACAAGTTCCGGCCGGAGCTCGAAGCCCGGATGGCGTCATGAAGCGGGCACGCTGGGTGGATCTCGCCGAGGCCGCCGCCTCCGTTCCGGACGGCGCCTCCATCGCTCCGGGCGGCTTCATGCTGGGCCGCGCTCGCATGGCGCTGGTGTTCGAGCTGGTGCGCCAGCAGCGGCGTGGGCTGCACGTGATCTCGCTGCCCAATCCCCTGCCCGCCGAAATCCTCGTGGCGGCGGGAGCGGCTTCGAAAGTGGAGTTTCTGTTCGCCGCTATTTCTCTGGCCAATAAGGTCCGCCCTATGCCGGTGCTCAAGCGGGCCATCGAGGCTGGCTCTTTGGATTGGGCGGAGCACGACGGCTACCGCGTGGTGCAGCGCTTTCGCGCCGCCGCCATGGGCCTCCCCTTCCTGCCGGTGCCGGACGCGGAGGCTTCGGCCGTCTCCCGTCTCGATCCCCTGCCGCGGGTTTTCGATCCTTTCACCGGCGAATCCGTCTGCGTCGAGCGTGCGTTCCATCCGGACGTCGCGCTGATCCACGCCCGCGCCGCCGACGAGGATGGCAACCTTTATATCGAAGACCCCACGACCGACGTGCTGCTGGCCGGCGCCGCCCACCGCGTCGTCGCCACCGTCGAGGAGCGGGTGGCCCGCGTGCCTCGCGTCACCATTCCCGGCTTCCAGGTGGATCTGCTCGTCGAGGAGCCTTTGGGCGCCTACCCCACCGGCTGCGTCGGCCTCTACCCCGCCGACACCGCTCATCTGGAGCGCTACCTTGCGCTCGCCGAAAGCGGGCGGGAGGCGGAGTATCTGGAGGGCGTCATCCGCGCCTCGCGGCGCCAGGCCGAGCTGGCCAGGGAGGCGGCATGAGCACTCTCGCGGCAGCAACCCCGGCGGAAACCGTCGTCGCCGCCATGGCGCGCGAGATCGAGGACGGCGCCGTGGTGGCCACGGGCGTGGCCTCGCCGCTCGCCATCCTGGCCATCGCCGTGGCCAAGGCGACCCATGCGCCGCGCATGACCTACATCGCCTGCGTCGGCTCACTCGATCCCGAAATCTCCAAGCTCCACGCGTGCTCCGAGGATCTCGCATATCTCGACGGACGCTCCGGCGAGGTGAGCATTCCCGATCTTTTCGATCACGCGCGGCGGGGCCGCATCGACGTCATGTTCTTCGGCGCCGCCGAGGTGGACGGCGCGGGCGACACCAATCTCTCCGCCGCCGGCTCGCTGGAGCAACCGACCACCAAGTTTCCCGGGGTCGCCGGGGCCGCCACGCTGCGCCGCTGGGTGACGAAGCCCATCCTCGTCGTCGGCCGCCAGAGCCGGCGCAACCTGGTGCCGCGTGTGCAGGTGGCCTCCACCAGCGACGTCAGCCGGCGCACCCGTCTGCTCACCGATCTCGGCGTCTTTTCGCTGGGCTGGCAGGGCGCAAAGCTCGTGGGTCGCCACGCCTGGGCCGCCGAGGACCGCATCGCCGAGCGCACGGGCTTCCCCTTTCAGATGTCCAACCCGCTGCCCGTCACTCCCGCTCCTTCCCCGGAACACCTGCGCGCCATTCGCCGCATCGACGCCGACGGCCTGCGCGACCGTCTGATCGGCTGAGGAGAAAACCTTATGCAAGCCATCGTTCTGCGAGCCTTCGGAGCCCCCTCCAACCTGCGGCCGGAAACCGTTGACGACCCGATACTGCGAACTGGCGAGGTTCTCCTGCGCGTCGAGGCCTGCGGCGTCTGTCATCACGACGTGATCAATCGCCGGGGAAATCTGCCGCGCACGAGCGTGCCCGCCATTCTCGGCCACGAGGCGGCCGGCGAGGTGATCGCCATGGGTCCCGGCGTCGAAGGATGGGCCGTGGGAGACCGGGCGGCGACGTTCCAGCGTCTCTCCTGCGGCGACTGCGCTCATTGCCACGCCGAGCGCAACAGCCTCTGCAAGAACGACACGCGTTTCTTCGGCGAGGAAATTCCAGGAGGCTACGCGGCCTACATGGCGGCGCCTGTCGCGGGGCTCGGCCGGGTGCCCGCGGGAGTTTCCTGGCCGGTGGCGGCCGTCACCTGCTGCACCACGGGCACGGCCGTCCACTGCCTGCGCACCCGCGGCCGGCTGATGCCGGGAGAAACGGTGCTCATCACCGGCGCCAGCGGCGGCGTGGGCATGCAGGCGGTGCAGCTCGCCCGTCACGACGGCGCCCGGGTGATCGCCGTCACCTCCAGCGCCGGAAAAGCGGAGGTTCTCTTCGAAGCCGGAGCCCACGAGGTGATCGTCAGTCCGGGCCTCGATTTCGCCAGGGAAGTCCGCCGTGTCACCGACGGCCAGGGAGTCGATCTCGCCCTGGAGATCGTGGGCAGCCTCACGTTCGGACAGACGCTCAAGTCCCTGGCACCCGGAGGCCGTCTGGTCACCGTGGGAAACCTGGAAACGGGAATCGTGGACCTGAACCCGGGCCTCGTGATCGTCAAAGAGTTGGAGATCCTCGGCGCCTACGCCACCACCCAGGCCGAGCTCAACGAATCGCTGCGCCTCGTCGAGACCGGAGCCATCCGCACCTGGGTCTCGGACGTCCTCCCCCTCACCGACGCCGCCCACGCCCACGACCGGCTGGAAAAAAGAGACGTCGCCGGCCGGCTGGTGCTCGCGCCGGTGCACTGAGGAAAGATGTCGTTTGAAGGCAGGGGCGGGCCGGGTTGATGGATGGGTGGTGGGGCCCGCTTCTACCTGTTTGTAGTCTTCCTTCTGACGTGAGCAGAACCCCTAGCCACAATTGAATGCAGCAGTGTCCGCAAACGTGGTGGACAGGTGCCCTACGGCGTTGGTGTAGGTTTTCACCGCCCCCGTCTGGGAGTCGCGAACCGTCACCGTCCACCCCTGATCCGTCAAACCGCTGACGAACACCCAGTACTTGTTCCCAAAGACTGGGATGCAGGCGTTCAAGACTTTTACTCCCATCTCAAAATTGGTAGCTGACTGGAAGTAGAAGAACCCAGCTTCATTGTTCTCGGTGCGCTGGCTCCCGAAGCTCATGAGCTGTCCTGAGCCGTTGCCCTGCGAGTTCTGCCAGGCGATCTTGACCTCGAAGCGAGCTCCCTGAAGACAGGCGGTGGCAGCATCGCGAACGCAGGGCGCTGTATTCCCGCCAATCCTAACGGCTGCCGTTGCTGCCTGTGCATTGATGATTCCATAACCAGAGTCGCGGTCAACGCCTGGCGCCATATTGTCGAGGGCTGTTGCGACCAGTGCTGAGCGCAAGCCCGACAGCGGAAGGGTAGGGTTGGCCGATAGCATGAGCGCGGCGATTGCCGCCGCGTGAGGCGCTGCGGCAGATGTCCCGAAAAACGGATTGAAGCCCGGTGCCGTAGCAGTTGCAACTCCATCCGCAGTAGCGAAGTCAGGCTTTTGTCTGAGTACTCCACCGGTTGCCAGAAAATTTCCCGGAGTCAATGCCAATCCTGTTGGAGTGAAGAAGACTCGCCGGGGACCATCAGAACTAAAGCTCTCAACTGGATTCGCACCTCCTCCCACGAAGACACCGCCAGAAGCAGTGGCCACATCAACAGCAGCTATGGAGAAAGCATCGACCGCTGCTGAGTGACCATGAATCTGACCCGAAGTCCCAATCTGAAGCCGGCCTCGACCGGTATTAAGGTGAAGGAATCTTGGCTGCTGATTGCCATTGCTGTTTATAATTACCAAGCGAGTTCCTGCAGGAGGAGCGGGAACCGTCTCGAATGGGTCGCCAGTCCCATTTTGAATGTCTGTGGAACAGAGCAGAACAGTTACGAGGTCTGCCGTAAAGACGCAGAGATCATAATCATTAGAGGCGGCGCCTATGGGGTCAGACCATTGAAGCACAGTCGGCTCGGAGGAAGAGGACATCGCCATTACCTGATTTCCGAGCACCCCGCCCCCAAAATTATGGACTGTATTCGAGCCAAAGGTACCCCCGGCAGAAAAGTTTCCCTCCCACACTCCTGATTTGCCGGATGAAAAGTTCCCTGAGTTACCGGCAGAAGAAAAGTATGCAACCCCGCTAGACGCCACGCTCTCAACAGCTTGAGAGAGAATATCATCTTGGAATACGGCTTCGGTCGGGTAGCTTACATCGTCGACTATTATCTTACAGCCTTGATTCTTGAGGGCGATAATGTTGTTAGCAAAGGCAGCCAATCCGCCTTTGGCCGTGGCGAATAATAGTTGAGCTCCTGGAGCGAGATCGTGAACGATCTCCAGCATCGCAGTGCCTTCGCTGGTTCCGCTACCTGCCTGCCCCGGGAGTACTGTAACGGGCGACAGATCGCCAGAAGCCTGAAGGCCAGCAAGTGCCTCCACGCTATCCGAGAGCACCCCGACCTTTACACCGCTTCCATTCACACCAAATTGTGAGCGCGCGAGATTGGCCCGATGGGCGACATCGCCTTGCGACACATTGATTTGGTTGAAAGAGGGCTGGGCGGCGTGCCGAATATGCCGGACCCCGGGCAGGCTGGCGAGGGGCTCAAGGCTCTCGACTGGAACAAGCGCACGGAGTTGCTTGTACTGGGGAAAATTGGAGATCACAGATCCACCGAGTTGCTCGACATCTGTCGGTGAAACGTCACCTAGAACGTCTACCTCGATTCGATTGAGGCTATCTTTCTTGAGGGCCCAGGTCAATGCGAACTTCGGGAACTCGGTCGATCCCTTCCTCATTGAACGCACCTGCCCTACCAAGGCAGTATCGAGCTTTGCTTGAGCGGGAGTTCTGGAAGCTTTTTCGGAGTACACGGCGCGCAGTGCATCGACGGCTTTAGAAGGGAGAGCAGCCTCTTGTGCCATGGCTCCTCCAGAGATCAGCCAGAGGAAAGTGGCGAATAGGAAAGTGTTGCGATAAGACATGGGATTCCTCCTTTTGGCGGACGGCGTATGTCGGCAGACCTGCTACGACATACCACCAAGGTCAGCGAATTGAATCGAATTGCCTGAATTGAGTCTAGCATAACGTAACCCGAGATGTTTATTTTGCATTTGGCTATAGAAGACCGGCGATTCGGGATACAGGTCGATCGACCTCGCTCCGCCATAGAGATGCGATAACCCGTCGATCGTCTCCGCCGCGGAGACGTCCCGCCTGCCATGGCCTGCAAGCGTTTGCGTTAAGGGCTGGGAGCGTCTCTACAGGCATGCCGGCGATTACGCGAGTCCCCGCACGATCCTCGCGGTCGTGACAATTTGCCCAACGTGTCGCTGCGTGTGCTCGGCGGCGTGGAAAAGCAATCCAAGCACCGTCGAAGGCAACTGGAGCCGCCCGACTCCACGGGCTTCGAGCAACGTCAACTCGGGCGTAGTGCGAAGCTGCCTCAGGGCTCGCTCCACCTGCTGCTCGAAGGCCGACGCGAGCTCGGCGGCCTGCACTGGCGGAGATCCAGGAGTCGCCTCGGCGTCGAGAAAGGCCCTTTGCTCCACCGAGAGCCCTTCGCCTCGCGCATAGGTGAACAGCCGGTCCAGGCTGCCTGCCGCATGACGGACGTGAAACCCCACCGAGGCGGCCCCACCGGGACGGGCCCAGAGGTCGGCAGCCGAAAGCGGACCGATGACAGCGCGCACTTCTTCCAGGGACTGGAGAAGCGAATGAGCTACAGGCTGTAGGAGGGGAAGGATTTCCGGGATGGGGCCGCGCATCCAAACTTCAGGCTGATTCAGGGCAGGCATGAGGAAAATCAGATCACAGGGATTTCCACCGTCTCAATAAAGGAAAAAACCCCGAAGTCTCCCCCATTCAGAGTGGCCAGCCGCCGCACCTTTGCTGATTCCAAGGTGGCGGCAAGGGCCGTGTCGAGAATCCGCTTGCGGCCCAACCGCAGGTTCTGCATAAGCTCGAGCGTACGAGGAACCACCTCAGCGGTCGGAAGGATCTGGACTGTCTGCTCCGCGTCCCACAAAACCTGTGCAACCCGCAGGGCCAGCGGCATTAACAAAGGATTCTCAAACCGTCTTGGATCCGTGACGACGTGAAGAAACTCATGGAGGACTTGGGGAGTCACCCCCAAGAACCCGCCCTCCTCTCTGACCTCGCACTCGATATACTGGCGAACGGCTGCGTGATGCGGGCTGCCCGCCATGGTCCAGGCGACCAGCACGTCGGTGTCGACGCCGAGGATCACCGCTCTCGCATCTCGTCCATCAACTCCTCCCGGGTCCAAGGAGCGAGCTGCGAACCGCTCGGATGGGGGGCCAGCTCGAAAATGGAACCTTTCCGCTTGCCCCTCCGCTCGAGGTACTCCATCATGGCCTCGCGGATCAGCTCGGCAACAGGCCTGCCCATGCGATCCGCCAAGGATTTCAGGCTGCGATAGTCTTCATCTTCGACATGGAGCGAGATCGGCTTCATGGTTGAATCCTATATGGGATTCCTATATAGGTCAAGGCGGCGGCCCCCCCTGGGACCGCCGCCGGGAGAAGACTTCAGGGCGGGGGTGGTCCTGCCAGGCAGGCGCACGCCCGGTCAGGATATTGAACGCAGGTCCAGATGCAGTGCAGGTGATCGCACCCGGTCGAGGAGTTGTAGGGGTCTGTGCTGCTCGGATCGCAGTGACAGGAGGGGTAAGGGCAGAGCGGAGTCGGGCAGCAGGGCGGATCCCCCGTGGGCACGTCGGCAAACATCGGCTTGGCGGACGGGTTCTTCAGCACGGCAGACTCCACGCCGGCAAGGAAGTTCGAGGACCCCGGCAGCACCGTGTCCGGCCTGCCGTCACCGTCGGTGTCGACCATGACGCCCGCCTGGTATTGCGGCTTGTTGACGTACGTCCAGACCGATTTGCTTCCCGGGCCGAGGTCGATGCGGCGGGTCAGCTCGCGCTTGCCGCTCTTGTCGCCGTTGACCGGAAGGAATACCGCCTTGACGTTCAAGGCCAGCGGCGCCGAATAGGTTCCTCCGAGCGCCTCGGTGCGCAAGATCTTCATCGTCGTCACCGGCTGCGGGCCGGCGAGATTGACCGAGACGTCATACTTCCCGCAGCTCGTCTCGACCGGCTGGGTGCTCAGCAGCGAGAGCGCCACGAGCTTGATGCGCGTCGTCGCCTCTCCCTTCTCGTTGAACACCGCATCGTCGAGACGGCGCACGACGGTGTCGATCGATCCGAGGCTCCGCGCGGGCGCCATCGCCAGAGGCGAACCCTTGAACACGATCGTGCCGGTGAAGGGCTTCGAGTCGGCGCAGAAGAAGCCCGCCGGAATGGGCTCCTCCGCGAAGCTCGTTTTGGCGAAGCCCGCCACCGTCATCCACAGATCGACCCCCTGATGGACCACGTCGTTAGCGGCCTCCGCCGCCAACAGGGGAGAGCCGCCGAGTACAGCAAGGACCAGGGCGGCTCCAACGGCTGAACGAATCAAGGCCTTCGACACTTTCATCGTCCGCTCCTTTCCTGGGACCGGGGATCATGGATTTCCCCCAATCGGGAAAGTACGATCCCGATCCTCCGAAAAGAAAGGTGCGCGAAAGTAGAAGCTGCGAGCCGATCGGTCGCGTTACGATCTGCTTTGGACGCAGCCAGCTCCAGTCAATCAGCCGGCTTCCCCGCTTCGCGGATCCGTTTCAGCAAAGCCTGGTAGAAGCGGTGCGAGTGGATCTCCGCCACGAACTCCTCGTGGGCGCTGCCACCTCCACGGCGTCCCCGGTTCTGCCAGCGGTAGTGATGCCCGAGCTCATGGGCCAGCACTTCGATGTAGTACCACATGCTGAGGACCTCTCGCGCCGGCCACGACACCTGGACGCCCTGCGGCGACACGTCAATCTCGGCGAAGAAACGCTGCATTCCGGCGACGAGCTTGACCGAGGGGAAGGAATTCCAAAACCACTCCAGCGGCAGCGAGTAGAGAATGATGCTCTTTTCGGCGCGCCGGTAGAGGGCGAACGGCCTTCCGACGTCGGGGGAGCTTCGCGGTCTCAACTCGATCCGGCTGAGGCCGTTGAGGTACGCAAGGGGCACCTCCCGCTTCAGCACGCGCCGCAACATGGCGGCGGAGACCGGGTGAATATCTCCCTGCAGAGGCTTCCGCTCGATGATCCTGGGAAGAACCGGAGCGCCTTCTTGATCCAGCGCGACGCGTCGTTTCGCCGCCGAGGCGGGCTGCTGGGTGCGGTAGCTTCTAGCCATCGGCGGCCGGGATTTGGGGAACTCGATGTACCATCGTCCCAGAATGATACCTCATCGATTTTCAGCCGCCGTGACACGCACCCCGATCCTCCTGCTGGCGCTCTTCGCCGCGCTGCTCACAGGCGCCACCTCCCCGAACGGCTCTTCCCCGGGATCTCCTGCCGCTCCGGGAGCCTCGGCCGCCCATCCCAACATCGTCTTCATCCTCACCGACGATCAGGAGCTGACCCTGGGCTCGCTCGATTTCATGCCGCGCACCCGGGCGCTCATCGCCGCGCAGGGCACGACGTTCGCCAGCCATTTCGTGCCGCTCTCCCTCTGCTGCCCGTCGCGCTCGACGATTCTCACCGGCCAGTATCCGCACAATCACAAGGTCTACACGAACTTCCCCCCGGATGGCGGCTACGAGCGCTTCGACGAGCTCGGCCACGAGTCGACGACGATGGCCACGGCGCTCCACGCCGCGGGCTATCGCACGGCCCTCTTTGGCAAGTATCTGAACGACTATCCGGGAACGGAGGACCCGTCGCACGTTCCGGCGGGATGGGACGAATGGGCGAGCCCCGTGGCGGGCAGCCCCTACGCCTCCTACCGCTACACACTCAACGAGAACGGCAAGCGGGTCAAGTACGGTGGCACGGCCGCGGACTACATGACCGACGTGCTCTCGGGGAAGGCCACGGACTTCGTCCGGCGCACGGCGGGGACGGGACAGCCCTTCTTCCTCTACCTGGCCACCTACGCGCCGCATAAGCCCTCCACGCCGGCAAGGCGCCACGCCAATCTCTTCCCGGGTCTCCAGGCGCCCCGCACGCCATCGTTCAACGAATCGAACGTGACCGACAAGCCGGCTCGCATCCGGGCCCTGCGCCGCCTCAAGGCCGGGCAGATCGCCGTCATCGACGCCCTCTACCGCAAGCAGCGGCAGGCGCTTCAGGGCGTGGACGAGGCGGTGGCGGCCCTGGTGCAGTCGCTTCAGGACACCGGGCAGCTCGCCAACACCTACGTCGTCTTCACCTCCGACAACGGCTTCCACATGGGCCAGCACCGCCTGGAGCCCGGCAAGTACACGCCGTACGAGACGGACGTCCACGTGCCGCTGATGATTCGCGGCCCCGGCGTACCGGCGGGGGCCACGGTGACGTCGCTGACCGCGAGCGTGGACTTGGCGCCGACCTTCGCCGAGCTGGCAGGAGCCGTCCTGCCCCTCGCTCCCGACGGCCGCTCGCTCGTCCCCTTCCTTCAGGGTCAGGCGACGCCGGCCGGCTGGCGACAGGAGGTCCTCCTGGAGCAATTCGCCTTTCCCCCCGCTCCGCCCACGACCGACGCATCGGTGTTCGAGCCTACCGATCCACAGGACGAGAAGGCCGTCACCGCCTACCCTGCCCACGTGGGGCTCCGCACGGCGGACTTCAAGTTCGTGGAATATGAGACCGGCGAGCGCGAAGTCTACGATCTGCACGCCGATCCCGACGAGACCACCAACCTCCGGAACCGGCTCCCCCTCGCCTGGCTGAACAGCCTCTCCGCCATCGCCCACGGTCTCGCCCAATGCGTCGGCGCGACCTGCCGGCAGCTCGAAGCGCAGCCTGTGCCGCCGCTCCCCCACCCCTGAGAAGCACCCTTTCCCGGGCCATGAAGATCCTCTACGCCCTGAGCCTCTGCCTCCTCCTCGCCGCCTGCGCGGCGTCACCTCCCCGGCCGGCCGGTGGCACCCACCGGCCACCGGCCCCCTCCGCAGCCTTCACCGCGACGCTCGAAGACCTTCGCGTCAAGGCGCACATCCCGGGGCTCTCCGTGGCGATCGTCCAGGACGGCAAGGTGATCCTCGCCCAGGGATTCGGCTTCGCGGACCTGGAGCAGGACCGTCCGGCGACGCCCGAGACGCCCTACAACATCGCCTCCGTCACCAAGCCCATCTCGGCCACGGTGGCGTTGAAGCTGGTGGAGCTGGGAAAGCTCGACCTCGACCAGCCGATGACGACCTACCGCGGCTACGCCGAGTTCTGCGACGAGTTCCGCAAGGGCGGCGGCATCTTCTCCCGCGACCTGCATTGCGACAGCGAGCCCCTGACCCTGCGCAACCTGCTCTCGCACACCGTGAACGGCAAGGCCGGCGAGAGCTTCCGCTACAACCCGCCGATGTACTCCTGGGCCTCGCGTCCCATGGCCGAGGTGACGGGCGAGGCCTTCTCGGCCCTCGTCGAGCGCTACATCTTCGTTCCGGCGGGGATGACCCGCTCCGCCCGCATCAACCGCAACCTGCCCCTGCGCGCCGACTTGGCGGAGGCGCTCGCCCGCCCCTACCATCTGGACGCGAGTGGCACCCCGGTGCGGTCTGAAAATCCCCCGCCCCAGGGCGACGGCGCCGCGGGCGGAGTGATCTCGACCGTGCTCGACCTCGCGAGGTTCGACATCGCCCTCGACGCCGGCACACTCGTCTCCCCCGCCTCCGTCCGGCAGATGATGACCCCCATGCACACCGCGTCCGGCGCCGTCCTCCCCTACGGCCTGGGCTGGTTCATCCAGGACTACCGCGGCCACAAGCTCGTCTGGCACTCCGGCTGGTGGGAAAAAGCGTACTCGGCCCTGTACCTCAAGGTTCCGGACCGGCACCTCACCATGATCCTGCTGGCCAACGCCGAAGGCGTGTGGTGGGACAATCCGCTCGACAAGGCCCAAGCCGAGAAATCCCCCTTCGCGGCGGCGTTCCTGGATCGGTTCGTGGGGGAGTGAGGATCAACGATCTCCTCTGTGAGTGACTTGGACTCATGCGAGGAAACTCGTACTCCAGATTACGAGCTTCTGCGGATGACAGGGCCTTCAGCGCCAAGCTACTCTACCGTCACTGGGGGGAGCCAAGATCCTTTGATTTTGTTGCTGTGACGGAGTTGGCCGCCGGCTGTCCTGGGGGAAGGGACAAACGGCGGCTTTTTTCTTCACTACAGATACTTCTCCGCCTCCCGCCGCGTCACCCCGGAAACCCGCCCCTCCCGTTCCTCCAGGAATCTCCTCACCCGCTCCGGGTCTTTCTTCGACACTTCGCGTAGGACCCAGCCCAGGGCCTTGCGGATGAAGAACTCCTTTTCTTCTAGCAGCCGGTCGGCGTAGCGGACGAAGCGGGGCCAGTCTCCATCGCCTCGGCGCAGGGGGACGAGCAGGGCGAGAACGGCGGAGCGGCGGAGCCAGAAGTCCGGGTCCTTCACCCAGCGGTCGAGGCGGGCTTTGAGGCGGGCGTCGCGCTCCACCAGCGGCCCCACGATCTGGATGGCGATGAAATCCACGTAGGCCCAGGAGCGGGAGCGGCGGAGAAGATCTTCCAGAAAATCGACGTCCTCGCTGCGCAGCAGCGCGACGCGCGCCTGGAGGAGCTCCATGCCGAAGGAACGCAGCTCGTGATTATGGATCGCCCAGAGGTCCGCGGCCAGAGCCAGGAGAGCCGGCCTATCCAGATCCGGATGGGCCTTCAGCCAATCGCGAGCGGCGGCCCGGAGATCCGGCGTCGTCACTCCCATAAAATCGAGATCGCTCTTGAGGTAGCTCTTCGAGCCCTCCGCCCGCTCCCGGGTGCCGAGAGGGCGCAGGATCGCCTCGATGGACTTGACCTCCGCTTTGACCTGGTAGATGGCCTCCGAGCGGGGTTTCTTCTTCGCCCGGGCCGCGGTCCCCCGTGGGCGCGGCACGGCGTCCGGGTCCCAGCCGAAGCGCTCGAGATCGGTGCGGCCGTGGGCGTTGAAGACTACGCCCTCCTCTTCCAGAAGATGGCGCTGATAGCCTTCCTCCACGCCGAGGCCGCCGCGGCTGCTGACCCTTCCGCCCGCGTTGATCACCCGCTGCCAGGGCAGATCGGCGCCGTCCGGCGCCTCGCGCAAGGCCGTCCCCACCAGGCGCGCCCGCTTGGGCAGCCCCGCCAGAGCCGCCACCTGTCCATAGGTCACGACCTTGCCGCGCGGCACGCGCCGGATGACGGCGTAGATCTTTTCGTACGGATTACTCATACCAGATCTCGATCTCATAGCCGTCGGGATCGGACGCGAAGAGGTAGGGCACTCCGGGGGCGAACTCGCCGCGGCTGCGGAGGGTGCCGCCGGCCTCCTCCACCGCGCGGGCCGCCTCGTCGATGTCCGCCGGATCCACGAGACGAAAACCGAAGTGGAGAATGCCACCGGCCTTGCCGATCTCCTCCTCCGTGCCCGTCTGAAAGACGATGACGTCGTGATGGCCCGGCGTTTCGATCTGGATGAAATCTTCCTTGTGACAGGTCTCGACGGCGCCGAAAACCTGGCAGTAGAAACGCGAAGATCGATCGACGTCGCGGACGGCGAGGGCGATGTGGGTGAGGCCGTAGGTCTTGATCATCCTCAGTCCTTTTTGACCTTTGCCAGCACCTCGGAGTCCGGATTGAACGTCAGGCTCCTCGGCTTCTCCGCGAAGGGCAGGGTAAAGGTTTTTTCCGGCTCGTCCATCATCACCCGCAGGCGTTCTGTCTTGCCGCCGCCGAAGTCCACGACGACGGGAAGGGACATCTTGAAACCCGCGGGAACGTCGGCCTGGCGGACCTTGAGCACGACGGGCCACTTTCCACCGGCGTCCGGCGCGGCGGCGATCTGAGAGCTCCAGCGATAGGTGGGAATAGCCGTGCCGTCCACCCACTCGTCGAAGAACCACGACCAGTCTCCCGGAGCGCGGCGGGTCACGGCGTCCTGAAAGTCCTTCGTCGAGACCAAGCCCCCCTTGTGGCTCGCCAGGAAGTCGCGCAGGACGTCGACGAACGTCTGATCGCTCTTCGTCTGATCGCGCAACATGCCGCGCAACATGTGAAGCACCAGCGCGCCCTTGGCATAGACCTGGGACGAGTAGGCCGTGGGCACGTCGCCGGTGTTGGCCCGCCAGCCGTGGCCGATGGGGCCGATGCGGTTGCCGTGCGCGTGATTGAGGCGGCTCACGTCCGGCCGGGCGAACTTGCTGAAGCTGGACTGGATGGAGCCGTTGAGCTCGTCGTCGTAGGCGCGGATGATCTCCTGGAAAAGCTTGGGGCCGTCCTTCACCTTGGCCTCCACGAACATCATGGAAGAGTACTCGGCGAAGGCCTCGCCCAGCCACGCGTCGCGATAGGTGGCCGCCCCCACCTCGACGCCCCACCATTGGTGCGCCGCCTCGTGGCCGCGGAACAGCTCGGCCGCTCCCGGGCCCAGGATTGAAAAGGTATATTCCGACAGCTCGATGAAGCCGTCGAAGGCCTGCCCGTGCCCGGCGTGGATGCCCGTGACGTAGATCGGCTCGGGGGGAAGCTTGCTGCCGAAAAGATCCTGATAGAAGGCGAACGAATGGCTCACGTCCTCGGCGACGTTGCGGAAGCTGTTCAGACCGCCGACGTTGGACCGCGAGCCGAAGCCGACGACGTCCGGCACGCCCGGAGCCGAAACCTTTTCCTCTCGGAAGTGATCGGCGAAAGAAAACGTGAGCATTTTCACGGGGTGGTCCACGATCCAGACGGAGCTCGTGGTCTTGCCGTCGTCGCGGTCGGCCGACTCGTCCCGCCGGCCCATGGCGCGGACCTCGAACTTCTTGCGCACCGTCAGCTCCAGCCGCGCCGTGTGAGAGTCGGCGAGAATGGTTTCGTCGCCATCCGTTCCGGGATACCACTCGCGGCCCGGGGCATAGTTGCGGAGATCGACGTCGTACGCGAAATCCAGCCGGCGCTCCTCGCCGCGGACGAGGGGACGATCGAGCAGCACCACGAGCGATGCGTCGTAGATGCGGCCGTCGAGATTGTTGCTGCGGTCGCCGATGTGATCGCGCAGAATGGGCAGCGGCTTGCCGTTCTCGCTGACGGACGCCACCTTCGCATAGTTGTCGAGCACGAAGAGCACGGCCCGGTCGCCATCGCGTTGGGGAATGAAGCGGACGCCGATCTGAAACTGCGCGTTCATCCAATCCTTGTCGCGCCCCGCCTTGGTGAGATCGGCCTTGACGTCCACGTGCTGGATGTCGATGGCCGGGCTCCAACGGCTGTTGGGCCGGCCCCGGGCGTCACGGTCGGCGGGCCGGTCGAGCGCGAGCCAAACCTCCTCGGAGGGATAGGTGGTGTTGAAGTACAGCAGCCGGATCTCCTCCATGCGCTGGGCGTCGTAGTCGTACGTCAGCCAGCCGAAATCGCCGGTCTTCATGTCAACCCGCAGATAGCGGTCGTGCGGGTTCAGCAGGGCCTGGACGATGCGGGAGTCAACGTCCAGGAAGCGCTGGGTGAGCCACTGCAGGTGGCGCTCCCGGGCCAGCTTGTTGACCTCGAAGACCCTGGGCGCCGGAATCTCGACTCCCTTGAGAGGAAGCTCGCCCGCGGTGCGCAGCACCAGGGAGGAGAACGGCTCGTCGATGCTCGCGAGATCGGGCTTCTGGGCGAACCGGCGAAGCTGGGCGAGCTCGATCGCGTCCGGCACGGCCATCTGAAACCGTCCCTTCCCCTCGAACACGAAGCCGGTCACGGCACCCGTGGACGTCGGCTCCTCCAGCCAGATCCTCCCCGACTCCAGCGTCCAGGCGCCCCCCTCGTCGCTCCAGCGGATGCCCCCTGCCGGCACCACGATGGGCTCGCCGCGGAAGCGCCAGCGCTGAAGGAGGTCGTAGTCCGCCTTGACGGACTCGGGGGTCTGGGCGTGGCAGGGAGGGGTGAGGGACAGAAGGAGAAGGATCGGCAGACTGAGGCGGCAGCGCATGGTGAGGGCATTGTACATAGACCCTGCTGGCCCAGAGCGCCCGACTCGCCCGAGTGGGGGAGAGCTTCTCCCAAGTTGGGGAAGGCTTCCCCAACTCGGGAGCGGCTCTCCCCCACTGGGGAAACCGTTTTCCCCGCTCAGAAAACGGTTCCCCCACTCGGGAGAAGCTCTCCCCCACTCGGGAGAAGCTTCTCCCCAGTCAAAAAACCGTTCCCCAACTCGGGAGGAGCTTCTCCCCACTGGGGGAAGCCATCCCCCCGTTCGGGGCACCTGCTTTTACACATCTCACCATGCTGCCCCGAAGGGGCAAAGGCATGTAGCCCGGGGCTGGCGCTTTTTGCCAGCCCCGGGTAGACGGGACCCACAAACCATCCGAAGCCCCGAAGGGGCGGCGGCAGTGGCAACAACGGGGCCCGATGCTGCACCTGCCCCTTCCTCAGGTATCCTTACTCCCGCCAGACCTGAGCTCGCCTCCAGGTTCGCGTCGCCAGTCGCAACCAGGCGGTCGCTCGGCGAAAGGCTCGCTTCATTGGGATTCAACCGTGGGAGTGCAATGGCTACAAAACGAAAAACTCTGGAGACACTGAAACGGGATGAGCTTCTGGCAGCCATCAACCGCTTCGAGTTGCCGGTCACGGACCGCCGAGTTCGGGACAATCTCGTAGAGGCCCTGGCGCGGTCACGACGGGCGGGTCTTGCAGAGATCCTGGAAGATCTTCCCCGAACCCGTCTCAAGGAGATCTGCCGCGCCCTGAATCTCGCCGACTCCGGCAAGGAGAAGGCGGTCCTCATCAGCCGCATCGCCGGAGAAGCGCCGGCAACAGCCGTTCCGGCCTCCCTGCCGCCTGCTCCGAGCCCTGCCTCACCTCCTCCACCGGGCATGCCCAAGTCCAAGCTCACTCGCGAGGCCCTGGAGCGCTATCTCTGGTCGGCCGCCGACATCCTCCGCGGCTCGATCGACAGCAGCGACTATAAAAACTACATCCTTGGTCTCCTCTTCCTGAAGCGGCTCTCGGACCGCTTCGAAGAGGAGTCCGAAATCGTCCGCGCGGAAGGGGCCGATCCGGAGGACCCGGACGAACACCAGTTCTTCGTCCCCGAAAGAGCACGCTGGCCAAAGCTCCAGAAGGTCGCGACCGGCATCGGCGAGGAGCTCAACCGCGCCGCCTATGCCCTGGAAGGACGGAACGCGGCGCTCGAAGGCGTGCTCGCCGGGATCGACTTCAACGACGAGAGGAAACTCGGTGACACCCGGCAAAGGGATACGATCCTCTCCCGGCTCATCCAGCACTTCACGAAGATCGACCTGCGTAACGACAGTCTCTCTGAGCCCGACCTGCTGGGCCGTGCTTACGAATACCTCATCGAACGCTTCGCGGACGACGCCGGCAAGAAGGGGGGCGAGTTCTACACTCCGCATCAGGTCGTAAAACTGATGGTCGAGATCCTGGAGCCCCAGGAAGGAATGCGGATCTGCGACCCGACCTGCGGCTCGGGGGGCATGTTGATCCAGTGCGCGGAGTATGTCGCCCGCCACGGCGGCAACATCCAGAACCTCTCACTCTACGGTCAGGAGAAGAACCTCGGCACGTGGGCGCTCTGCAAGATGAACCTCCTGCTCCATGGCTTGCCCGACGCCAAGATCTTCAAAGGCGACACCATCCGCGATCCGCAGATTTTGGAAGACGGCACATTGATGGTCTTCGATCGCGTGATCGCCAATCCGCCGTTCTCGCTCGATGAATGGGGTCAGGAAGTCGCGGAGAAGGATCCTCACGGAAGGTTCCGTTACGGTATCCCTCCGAAGGGCAGAGGAGATCTGGCCTTCGTTCAGCACATGGTAGCAATCCTGAACCGGCACGGGAAGCTTGCCGTGGTGATGCCGCACGGTATTCTCTTCCGAGGCGGCACGGAAGGTGACATCCGCAAGGGCCTGCTTGACCAAGATCTTATTGAGGCGGTTATTGGGCTGGCGCCGAATCTCTTCTATGGCACAGGGATTCCAGCCTCCATCCTGGTCCTCAACAGGAACAAGGCTCCCGAGCGGCAAGGCAAGCTGCTGATCATAGATGGCTCAACCCAGTTCCAGGAAGGCCTGAACCAGAACGTCCTTTCTGATAGCAATATCACCAGCGTGGCCGATGCCTTCCGCCGCTTTCAGGACATCCCACTCTTTTGTCGAATCGTGACCTTGGCCGAGATCAACGCGAACGATTACAACCTCAATCTGACCCGATATCTGGATGTGGCGGAACAAGGGGAAAGCGTGAGCGTCGAGACCGCCCTTCGTGCGCTACGAGAAGCTGAAACTGCTCGGGATGCCGCTGCTGCGAAGATGAACTCGCTGCTGAAAGAGATTGGCTATGGTGCCTGAGGCGGTCACGGCCGCCCAGCGTCGGCTCTACAAAGCCTCCGTTCCAGAAGGCTGGAGGATCGTCCACCTCGCCGACATCTTCGAGCAGGTTGTGGACACGGGCCACAAGGCCGACCTCCCCGTGCTCTCAGTTACTGTGGACGGGCAGATCATCAGGCGATCTTTACTGGATCGAAAATTCGGCAGGGTAGTCCAACGCGATAAGTACCTGCGTGTCAAACCCGGCGACATAGCTTACAACACGATGCGAATGTGGCAAGGAGCCAGCGGACTAGTCAAGGAGGAGGGTTACATCAGTCCTGCCTATACGGTCTGCCGGCCTCGGGAAGGTGAATGCCCGGAATTCTGGGCAACCTACTTTCAATATGAGCCAATGATCCGGGCTTTCCGCGACCACTCCCAGGGATTCGCAAAGGATCGATATCGCTTATATTTTCCTTACTTTGGGACGATCGCTGCGCTGAGGCCCCCAGCATCCGAACAGCAAGGAATCGTCGCAGCTCTCTCCCCTATCGATGAAACAATCGAAAAGACGGAAACTGTCATCGAACAGTTGCACGTCACTAAACAGGCGACCATGCAGGAATTGCTGGCACGAGGTTTGCCTGGGCGGCACAACAATTTCAAGAAGACGGAAATTGGGACCGTGCCTCAAGCATGGAAGGTGAAACTGCTAGGTGAGGTCTGCAAACTCGCTGCTGGTGGAACACCAAGTCGGAGTGAACCACGCTTCTGGAACGGAAGTATACCTTGGGTCAAGACAGGCGAGGTAAACTTCAAGGAAATCTGCAAAACAGAAGAATGCATCTCCGAAGCAGGCTTAAAGAGGTCAGCGGCCAAACTGTTACCAGTTGGAACGGTTCTTCTTGCTATGTATGGCCAAGGCAAGACCCGAGGAAGAGTAGCGATACTGGGGGTAGAAGCTGCGGTCAACCAAGCATGTCTCGGATTCCTTAATCACGGCTCTCTGTATAACAAATTTTTGTTTCACGTCCTCTCTTGGAGCTATGACCGATTGAGGAGGATTGGGAATGAGGGGAGCCAGAAGAACTTGAGCGCTACCTTGGTTGCAGGCGTGCCAATTCCAATTCCCGACCTAGATGAGCAAAGAGAAATTTCCTATATCCTGGACACCCTTACATCTCGAATCAGCATAGAAATGACAGCGCTCTCGGCGCTAATAAATTTAAGGTCCACCTTAATCAACGCCCTCCTTTCCGGCGAAGTTCGCGTTAAATCCGAGGGTGCATCATGACCCGCAACCTCGACTGGAACGAAACCGGCCTTTCCGAAGCTCCAGCCGTCGAGGCCCTGGAGAAGCTTGGCTACACGTTCATCCTCGCAGACGTTCTGACCTCGGACCGTGACAGTCTCCGCGACGCTATTCTTACGCGACGGCTTTCTGCCGCTCTGAAACGCCTCAATCCATGGCTCTCGGACGACAATCTACACAAGGCCGTGCGCACCGTCAGTCATCCTCAGACCACAGGCCTGGAGGCGAACGAGGCTGTTCATCGGGTCCTATCCTCCACTCTTTCTCTGGAGCAGGATCTCGGCATGGGGAAGAAGGGCCACGATGCCCGCTTCTTCGATTTCGACCAGCCGGAGAAGAACGACTGGGTGGTGACCCGCCAGTTCGTCCTCCGAGGTTTCAAGGCCGAGATCCGGCCCGATATCGTCGTGTTCGTCAACGGTCTTCCCCTGGCGGTTTTCGAATGCAAGAGCCCGACGCTTGGCAACTCTTGGCGCGAGGAGGCGGTAGGTCAGCTACGCCGTTATCAGGAGCTCGATGACAGAGACCAGGGACGGGGAGCGCCGCGCCTTTTCCACACCGTGCAGGTCGTCGTCGCCACCTGCGGACAGGCGGCGCTCTACGGAACCGTGGCGACTCCGGACCGCTCATTCTTCGAGTGGAAGATTCCTCATCCCCTGACCGTCGCGGACGTGAGCGCTCAGCTCGGCCGCGACGCAACGGCGCAGGACGTCCTTCTCTATGGTCTGTTCGACCGCACGAATCTTCTGGACATCCTGCGCAACTTCGTCACCTTCGAGCGAGATCCGGACACCGGCCGCACCGTCAAGAAGGTGCCGCGCTACCAGCAGTTTGCCGCCGTCAACAAAGCTCTGGACCGCGCCCGCAACGGCAGGACACCCGAGGAGAAGGGTGGCATCGTGTGGCACACCCAAGGATCGGGCAAGAGCCTCTCGCTCCTCTGGCTCGCCACCAAACTCCGGCGTGAACCCCTGCACGAGAACCCAGCGCTGCTCGTGATTACTGACCGCACCGCTCTGGACGACCAGATCACGCGCACTTTCCGCAACTGTGGCTTTCGGGATCCAATCCAGGCGAAGAGCGTGCACGGGCTACGCGAATTGCTCTCCGCTCCTGAGGGCAAGACCGTGCTCACCACGGTCCAGAAGTTCCAGGAGGCAGGGGTCATCGAGGCCGGGGGCCGCCGGGTCGAGACTCAGGGTTATGGCGTTCTCTCCACGGCAAGCAACATCTTCGTGATGACCGACGAGGCTCACCGTACGCAGTATGGGAGCCTCGCCGCGAATCTACGGACCGCGCTGCCCAATGCCGTCTTCTTCGGCTTCACCGGCACTCCGATCGACAAGAAGGATCGCAGCACACTGCGCACCTTCGGTCCCTACATCGACACCTACACCATCGAGCAGTCGGTTGCCGACGGTGCCACCGTGCGTATCTTCTACGAAGGGAGGCTGCCCGATTTGCATCTCGCCGGCACCTCGCTCGACCGGATCTTCGAACGTGTCTTTGCCGACTACTCCGCGGAGGAGCGCGAGGCGATCCGGCGCCGATACGCCACTGAAAAGACCCTCGCCGAGTCACCGCGACGTATCGGGGCCATCGCCCTCGACCTGATCGAGCACTACACCTCAACCATCCAGCCGGATGGTTTCAAGGCGCAGATCGTTACCGTGAGCCGGGAAGCCGCCGTTATCTACAAGGAGAAGCTCGACGAGCTTCACGGCCCACAATCGGCGGTCGTCTTCTCCACCGCTCATAACGACGAGGAGGGGCTCGCCCGCTACCACACGACCGAATGGGAGCGGAAAGATCTCATCGAGCGTTTCCTGCGCCGTGACGACCCGCTGTCCATTCTGATCGTCTGCGACATGCTGCTGACGGGCTTCGACGCTCCGGTCGAGCAGGTGATGTATTTGGATGCGCCCCTGAGGGAGCACTCGCTGCTCCAGGCCATCGCCCGAGTCAACCGGCCAGCCGAAGGAAAGAACTACGGGCTGGTGGTCGACTACTGGGGAGTTTCGGACAATCTGCAAGAAGCGCTGGAGATGTTCGCACCTCAGGAGGTGGCGGGGGCCCTGCTCCCCCGCGACAGCGAGCTCCCCCGACTCGAAGCCCGGCTCAACGCGGCCAAGCGCTTCTTCGCCGGAGTCAAAGACAAGACGAGCCTCGGTGCCTGTATCGCGGTGCTCGCTCCAGATGATGTGCGCGCCGAGTTCGAGGCCGCTTTCCGTCGCTTCGCCGAAAGCATGGACATCCTTCTGCCCGATCCACGCGCGGCTGCCTTCATCGGAGATCTGCGCTGGCTGGGTAAGATCCGGCAGGGGGCGCGAGCCACCTTCGATCGCACTCAGATGATCGGCCTCGCCGACTGTGGCGAGAAGGTCCGTCGGCTGATCGAGGAGGCCATTGTTGCAGATGGCATCGAGATCCTCGTGGAACGCATTCCGCTGTTGTCGACCCAGCTCGACGTAAAGCTTGCCGCGCTCGAAAGTGATGAAGCCAAGGCGAGCGAAATGGAACATGCCCTTCGGGCGGAGATCCACATTCATCTGGAAGAGGACCCCGCCTTCTACGAGTCCTTGCGCGACCGGCTCTTCCGAATTCTGGAGGACAAGAAGGCCCGGCGCATCGAAGCCGCCGAAGCCCTGGCGAGGCTCGCAGGACTGCGGGAGGTCGTTGCCAGCCGGGAAGACGCCGACGACGGCCTCGGCCTCTCGGCGACCGGCCGCGCGATCTATGGGCTGCTCAGGGCGGACTTCAGCGCCGGAGAGGTACGAGAAGCCGCGGGCTCCGCGGGGCAGGAGGTCGACGAGGTGAAAAAGGATCTCGCTTCTCGGATCGAAGAGACGGTCGGGGATCAGACGGCGATCATCGACTGGGTCCGGAAAGACGACGTCAAGCGGGAGATCCGGCGGCGCATCAAGCGTAAGCTGCGCGACGCCGGCATTCCCGCCGAGCAGATCGAGGTCATGGCACAGACCATGCTCCACCTCCTGCAGGTGAGGGAAGCGAGTTGATTTCGGAAGCGCAGTCCTCCTCAGAGCGGTCTCAGGTCCGCTACGGCACGACAGTCATTCCCTTTGCCATTGAGAGAGGGCGGAGGGTCAAAACCGTGTCCATCGCGGTGGACCGGTACGGCGTGCTGGTCCGCGCACCGGCTGAGACGGCCCTTGACCGGCTGGATGAGATCGTCCGCGGCAAGGCCCGCTGGATTACGGAACGGCTGCGCCGGTTTCGCGAGCTATCTCCTTCGCCTTCGGCTCGTGAGTTTGTGAGCGGCGAAACCTTTCTTTACTTTGGCAGGCAGGCGCGGCTGGTAGTGATTCCAGCGGAAAAGCCTTTCACCCAGAGAGCACGCCTCACGTCCGGCAAGTTGACGGTACCGGTGGCGGCAAATCTCGGAAGCCGGGAGCGGGCCGCCGCGGTTCGCAAGCAGCTCGTAGCCTGGTATCGGGGCAAAGCCGCAGAGCGCCTACCCGAGCGGGTCGAGCCCTGGCGCGCCCGTCTCGGACTCGCTCCGGCCGAGATCCTCATCCGCAGCCAGGAAAAACGCTGGGCCTCTTGCGATGGTCAAGGGATCCTGCGCTTCAACTGGCGAATCATCCAGGCGCCGGTTTCGCTCATCGACTACGTCGTCGCCCACGAGTTGGTCCACCTTCTCCACCGGCATCACACCCCCGACTTCTGGGCAGCTCTCGGCAGGCTTCTTCCGGACTACGAAGAACGCCGGGACGCCCTACGCCGAATCGGCGAGCGGCTCGTTTGGTAGGCTGATCGTGGTCCCGAGGGACGGGCCTGCATCATTCAGTCCGCCGCCGCCCCTTGTATCCTGCCCAGTATGTGGAGCCGTTGTCTTAGGAGACTCCCAGCCGTCGTGGCTAGGCGAGTCGAGGAACTAAGGCGCAGTTGGGAGATTGCCGGCGCTGGGAGGCAG
>Ga0134121_10000603_pt1 | contig 39772 bp, 29 predicted proteins | sample KB301_FD_96463 | JGI IMG/M metagenome (GOLD analysis project Ga0134121, IMG submission 96463) | Terrestrial soil microbial communities without Nitrogen fertilizer from Kellogg Biological Station, Michigan, USA - KB3-0-1 | ecosystem: Environmental > Terrestrial > Soil > Unclassified ...
ATGTACATGCTCAAGCTGCACCACATGGTGGAAGACAAGATTCACATGCGCTCCATCGGTCCGTACAGCCTCATCACGCAGCAGCCGCTCGGCGGCAAGGCGCAGGGCGGAGGACAGCGCTTTGGAGAAATGGAAGTCTGGGCGCTCGAAGGCTACGGCGCGGCGCACACGCTCCGCGAAATGCTTACCGTGAAGTCGGACGACATCATGGGACGCTCGCAGGCATTCGATGCCATCATCAAGGGCGAAGAAATACCGATCCCGAATACTCCGGCCTCATTCTCAGTCATGCTCAACTATCTCCGCGGTCTTGCACTCGACGTTGATCTGCAAAAGCCGCAAAGTTCCGGTCGAAAAGAAGTCATATCAGCCGATGTGACCGAGTAACCTAACGAAGATCAAATATATCTATGAAAACAATTGATACAAACACTGACTTCGAATCGATCTCGCTCAAGCTCGCAAGTCCGGACCGCATCCGCGACTGGTCATACGGCGAGGTTACCAAGCCCGAAACTATCAACTACCGCACCGGACGTTCTGAGCGCGGCGGCCTCTTCGACGAGCGCATCTTCGGACCGGAAAAAGACTACGAATGCTACTGCGGAAAATACCGACGCATCCGCTATAAGGACATCATCTGCGAGAAGTGCGGCGTGGAAGTCACCCGCTCGATCGTTCGCCGCGAGCGCATGGGACACATCGAGCTCGCAACGCCGGTGGCGCACATCTGGTTCCTCCGCGGCGTGCCGTCGCGCATGTCGACGCTCCTCAACATCACCGCAACCGATCTTGAAAAAGTGATCTACTTTGCCGGCTACATCATCATGAAGGTGTATCAGGAAGAAAAGGAAAAGCTCGTCAAGAACCTCGAGAACGAATACAAGACAAAGGTGAAGAGCGCTGCTGACGACGACACCAAGACCAAGCTCAAGGAGCTCCTCATGACCGCAAAGAAGGAGATCGGCGAGATCTATGAAGGAAAGGTCCTTACCGAGATCGCGTATCACCGCTACTCGCTCAAATACGGAATCTGCTTCGAAGCATCGATCGGCGCTGAGGCGATCTACTCCGTGCTCAAGAACCTCGACCTCCAGAAGCTCCAGGAAATCTCCGAAGCTGCGCACGAAAAGGCGAGCGCCGTCGAGCGCGAGAAGCTCGAAAAGCGCCTCTCGCTCATTCGCTCGATGATCACGTCAGGCATCCGCCCAGAGTGGATGTTCCTCACGGTCATTCCGGTCATCCCGCCTGCGCTCCGCCCGATGGTGGCTCTTGACGGCGGACGTCATGCGACATCCGACATCAACGACCTCTACCGCCGCGTCATCAACCGCAACAACCGTCTCGCCAAGCTCAAGGGCATCGGCGCGCCGGATGTCATTCTCCGCAACGAAAAGCGCATCCTTCAGGAAGCAGTGGACGCTCTCATCGACAACTCGATCGCTCGCCAGAACGATTCGGTCGCGATGAACCAGGCACAGCGCCGCGCGCTCAAATCGCTTTCCGACAACTTGAAGTCAAAGCAGGGCCTCTTTCGCCAGAACCTCCTCGGAAAGCGGGTGGACTACTCGGGCCGTTCGGTCATCGTGGTCGGTCCTACGCTCAAGCTTTCGCAGTGCGGACTTCCGAAGCACATGGCGCTTGAGCTCTTCCGCCCGTTCGTGATCTCGAAGCTCATCGAGCGCGAGCTTGCGTACAACATCCGCGGCGCCAACCGCCTCATCGAAGACGGCATTCCGGAAGTCTGGGCGATCCTCGAAGAAGTGATCAAGGGCAAGCGCGTGCTCCTCAACCGCGCACCGACGCTTCACCGTCTCGGTATCCAGGCATTCCAGCCGGTCCTCATCGAAGGCAACGCTATCCAGGTGCATCCGCTTGTCTGTCCGGCCTTCAACGCCGACTTCGACGGAGACCAGATGGCAGTCTACGTGCCGCTGTCCAAGGAAGCGCAGGCAGAAGCCGAGGACCGCATGGCATCAAACAAGAATCTCTTGAAGCCGCAGAACGGAGACCCGATCACCAGCCCTCGTATGGATATGGCGCTCGGCTGTTTCTGGATGACCAAGATCGGCACGACCGAAACCGGAGAAGGCAAGATGTTCGGCAGCCCGAACCAGGCCATCACCGCGCATGACTTCGGCGCAGTTTCGCTCCGCGCAAAGATCATGGTGCTCGGCACCGACAGTCAGAAGTACGCGCAGTTCGATTCGAAGCCGTTTGAGACGACCGTCGGACGGCTGCTCTTCAATGCGATCCTTCCCGAGGATTTCCCGTTCCTCAACGAAACCATCAACCAGAAGCGCCTCAACATGCTCGTGGATGAATTCATCATGCACTACGGCATCGACAACACCCCGAATGTGCTCGACAAGATCAAGACGTTCGGATTCACGTACTCGACCAAGTCTGGAATCTCGTGGGGTATCGACAACATCCGCGTTCCTGAGGGCAAGCCGGCAGCAGTTGCTGTTGGCCGCGCAAAGGAGCTCGAAGTGATCAATCAGTTCAACGAAGGCCTTCTTTCCGAAGAAGAGCGCTACCGCAAGGTCATCGAGATCTGGGAAGGCGTGAAGAAGGAGATCGAAAAGATGCTTCCGGCAACGCTTGCCGAAGGCAGCTCGGCATCCGACATGATCACTTCCGGAGCCCGCGGATCGGCATCGAACCTTGCCCAGATGGCCGGTATGAAGGGTCTCATCGTAAGCCCGTCAGGACGCACGATCGATTTCCCGATCATCCCGTCATTCAAGGAAGGCTTTTCTCCGATCGAATACTTCATTACGACGCACGGTTCCCGCAAGGGTCTTGCCGACACGGCGCTCAACACCGCCAAGGCCGGATATCTCACCCGACGTCTCGTTGACGTTGCACAGGATGTCGTGATCACCGAAGAAGACTGCGGCACTAAGGACGGCAAGCTCATGAAGAAAGACAACGTGCTCGGCATTGAGATTCCGATCTCAAAGACCATCCGCGGACGCATCCTCGCAAGCGATCTCAAAGACGCGAAAGGCGAGGTCATCCACAAGCGCGGATTCCTCATCACCAAAGAAGAGGCGCTCAAGCTCGAAGCTGCAGGCATCACGGAAGCATACGTGCGCTCGCCGCTCACCTGCAAAACGACCTACGGAATCTGCCAGTCATGCTACGGCCTCGATCTCGGACGCAATCACCTCGTTAAAGTGGGTGAAGCCGTCGGTATCGTCGCCGCACAGGCTATCGGCGAGCCGGGTACGCAGCTCACGCTCCGCACCTTCCACGCCGGAGGTCTCGCAGGAGTGGACATCACGGCCGGTCTTCCGCGCGTCGAAGAAATCTTCGAACGCCGCCTGCCGAAAAATCCTGCTGTCGTCGCGCACGATGACGGCACGGTGATCGAACTTCGCGTCGAAGGCGCGGTCCGCTCGATCGTCGTCCTCAATGACACGAAAGTGGACGGCAAATCAAATGAGACCGTCTACGAACTTCCGCCGCACCGCATGACGATCGTCGCAAAGGGCGACTCCGTCAAGAAAGGCGACATCATGACCGACGGATCGGCCGACATCGGCGAGATCTTCAAGTATGGCGGCCGCGAGCGCGCAGAAGAATACATCATTCACGAAATCAACAAAGTGTACGAGCTCCAGGGCGCCTCGATCGCGCGCAAGCACATCGAGATCATCATCCGCCAGATGTTCTCCCGCAAGAAAGTCAAAGACGCGGGCGACACCGGATTCTCTCCGAGCGAGATCGTGGAAGCAATCGAGCTCCTCGACGAGAACGCGCGCATGAAAGAGACGGGACAGGCCGAGGCGAAAGCCGACGGACTTGTGCTCGGAATCTCGGAGACGGCGCTTACGACCAAATCGTGGCTCTCCGCCGCATCCTTCCAGAACACCAACCGCGTGCTCATCACCAATGCTATTCGCGGCGGCGTGGACACGCTTCGCGGACTGAAAGAGAATGTCATCATCGGACGCCTCATTCCTGCCGGTACCGGATACGGAATGGCAAAGGACGGCAAGCCGAAGCCGAAGAAGACCGACGACGAGAAATAAGTTCCTGTCAAAAAACTGAATACCATTGCAGCCCTGGCCTCCGGAGCATGCTCCGGGGGAAGAACGGGAGGTGATACGCGCTCAAATATTTTTAAGCGAACATCACTACATAATGTCATCCTCAGTAGAAAAAATAAAAGAAAAACTCTCCGTCACGGATGTTATTTCTTCGTACCTGAAGCTTGAAAAAGCCGGATCGAACTACAAGGCGGTCTGTCCGTTCCACAATGAAAAATCGCCGTCATTCTTCGTCTCGCCGGGCCGCGGCAGCTATTACTGCTTCGGCTGCGGGGCAAAAGGGGACATCTTCACTTTCGTCGAGCAGTTCGAGGGGCTTGATTTCAAAGGCGCGCTCGGCGTGCTTGCAAAGCGTGCCGGCGTGGAGCTTGAGCCGTGGAAGCGCGGAGCCGACCAGAAAGAAAAGACGGAGAAAGACCGGCTGCACGAGCTTATGGAGCGCGCCTGCCAGTTTTATGAGGGCGAGCTCCACAAAGATGCCGAAGCCCTCGACTATCTGACAAAGCGCGGACTTGCCACAGAGACGATCTCAGCATTCCGCATCGGCTACGCGCCGAAAGAATGGCGGGCGCTTACCGACGCGATGCGGAAGATCGGATTTTCCGATGCCGAGCTTGCAAGTGCCGGTCTCGCAAAACATCCGGACGACAAGCCGAGCGGAGAGCTCTATGACCGCTTCCGCGACCGGCTCATGTTTCCGATCGCGGACTCCGGCGCTCGCGTCATCGCTTTTTCCGGACGCATGCTCCACGACGATGGATCAGGCGTGCAAGGCAAATACATCAATTCTCCGGAGACGCTCATCTTCAAAAAGGGAAGCGTGCTCTACGGCCTCGACAAGGCAAAATTCGAGATCAGGAAGCGCGATAGCGTCGTGCTTGTCGAAGGACAGATGGATCTCGCGCTCTCGCATCAGGCAGGATTTTCCAACACCGTCGCCTCAAGCGGCACCGCGCTCGGCGACTCGCTCGTCTCCGATGCCGATCGGGGACTGCTCTCCGGCCTCGGACAGGTGCACGCGCTCACCAAGAATCTCATCATTGCATTCGATGCCGACAAGGCGGGCATGCGCGCAGCGGGCCGCGCCGAAGCCATTGCGCTCGGCATCGGCATGAACGTCAAGGTGGCCAAGCTTCCGAAAGATCTCGATCCGGCGGACGTGATCCGGCAGAACGGCGCGCCGGAGTGGAAAAAGATCCTCGACGGAGCCCAGCATATCGTCTCGTTCTATCTCACCGTCCTTGCCGAGCATGAGCTCACCGAGCACACGCGCATGCGCGCCATCCGCGACAAGATACTGCCGTATATCGCTGTCATGCCGAGCGCCATCGAGCGAGCGCACTTCATCCGCGAGATCCATCAGAAGACCGGCATTCCCGAAGAGGCCCTTGCCGAAGATCTCCTCATTCATATGGCAAAGACCGAAATGAACCGGAAGCCGGAGGCGGCTCCGTCGGCAAGCCCAGGCGCCGCGCTCTCGCGCGGATCGCGCATCGAAGACCGCCTCTTCGGCATCATCTTCTGGCAGGAGAGCCTCGCATCGCCGAGCATGGATCCGGATCCGCTCAAGTCCCGGTTTGGATCGATCATCGGACCTGAGCGCTTCCGAGCCCTCTACGAGATGCCGGAAGAGCGGAAGAATGAGCGCATTTTCGAAGTCGAGCTTCTGTATGATGATTCCAAGAAACTGTCGCTTGACACCGAGGAATTACTCGATAATCTGGAAGAAGAAACCCTTGGCCGGCTCCTCGAAGATCTCATGGCAAAGATCACCGAAGCGGAACGAAGCGGAGCCTCCGACCAGGTTCAGATACTCCTCAAAGAATCCCAAGCCATCACCGCTCGCCTCAATACCATTAAAAGCAGTCGATTTAGGAATTAGTTAGTAGAAATAATAGAAAATAAGAAAATGCCAAATAAAAAAGATACAAAGAAATTTACTCGTCCGGTAGGCGGGAAGAAGGTTATTGCGAAGCCAAAACCAAAATCGACTGCTAAGAAGCCTGCGCCGAAAGCGAAGAAGCCCGTGAAGAAAGCCGTTCCCAAACCTGCAAAAATAAAGAAGGTCAAAAAAGCCGCCGTCAAGAAAATTCCGAAAAAGAAAGCCATCAAATCAAACGGAGCGATCACTGCGGGCCGCGTAGCTGCAAAGAAAGGCGGCAAAAAATCCGTTTCTCCGGAGGACCGCTCGAACGATCTCGTATTCAAGGGCAAGAAGCGCGGATTCATCACGTATGACGAGATCTTGAAGTCGTTCCCGAATATCGAACAGAACATCGAATTCCTCGACGATCTGTATGAGAAGCTCACGACTGCAGGCATTGACGTGCTCGAAGGCGGAAACCTGCTCGACATCGACAGCATTGAAGGGGACCACAAGGACGAAAAGGCCGACGGAAGCTACGACTCGATCCAGATGTATCTCAAGGAGATCGGCCAGTATCCGCTCATCATGGCTGCGGAAGAAAAGGAGCTTGCCCGCCGCATTCAGGCCGGCGATCTCGAAGCCAAGAATCTTCTCGCCCGCGCCAACCTCCGTCTCGTAGTGTCGATCGCAAAGAAATACGTGGGCCGCTCAAGCGACCTCACGCTTCTCGATCTTATCCAGGAAGGAAACCTCGGCCTCTTCAAGGCCGTGGAAAAATTCGACTGGACCAAGGGCTATAAGTTTTCAACCTACGCGACCTGGTGGATCCGCCAGTCGATCACCCGCGCGCTTGCCGACCAGTCCCGAACGATCCGCATTCCGGTGCACATGGTGGAAACCATCTCGAAATACAAGCAGGTCTACCGCCGCCTTGCGCAGGACCTCGGACGCGATCCGCTTGCCGAAGAGATCGCCACAGAAATGGGCATTGATGTGGAAAAAGTGCATGTCATTGAGAACATTTCGCAGGATACCGTATCGCTTGAGCAGCCGATCGGCGACGACGACGAAAAATCGACCCGCGGCGAATTCATCGCCGATGACAAGATCCTCCGTCCCGACCAGGAAGCATCCCGCCGCATTCTTCAGGACCAGATCCGCGGCGTGCTCGACGAGCTCTCTCCGAAGGAAAGAAAGATCTTGGAAATGCGCTACGGCCTCTCCGACGGCGTGCAGCACACGCTCGAAGAAGTGGGCACCGAATTCGGCGTCACTCGCGAGCGTATCCGCCAGATCGAAGCCAAAGTGCACGAAAAGCTCCGCACGCATGAGCGCATTTTGCGACTCAAGAATTATTTTGATTAGCAACACCGGCAGGGTTTGTTAGACGCTCTATATGGAAAAGAAAAAAAGCTTCTTCATCCGAACGGCGCTGATATTCAGGCCGTTCTGGAAATATTTTGCCGTTATCGCGGCATTCATGTTCGCCGGCCAGATGGCAGGCGCGCTTTCTCCGTACCTGTTCGGCAAGACTGTGGATGCCGTCATCCATGCGGATATCCACCGCACCGTCGTCTTTATTCTTGCCGCATTCGCGCTTGCGCTGTTTCAGGGCCAGTTCCTCTCCTATGTCCGCGAGCGCATCGAGATCAAAAAGCTCGACGACCATGTCGAGCAGTTCTTCCTCGCCATATCGCTTGAGAAGATGTTCGGCTTCTCGGTCGGACAGCATACGAACGAGCACTCGGGCGTGAAGCAGAGCATCGTCAACCGCGGCCAGAGCGCGCTCGTCCAGCTCGTGAACATCGTTCTTTATACGATCCTTCCGAATTTGCTGCAGATCATCGCCATGCTCGTGGTGCTCGCTTTTGTGGCATGGCGCGTGGCTTTGCTTGCGCTTGTCTGCGTCCTTCTCTATATGCTTCTTGCCACGCACGAAAACAAGAAGCTCTTTCCCGGAGTCTACGGCATCAGGAAAAACAGGCAGAAGCAGTCCAAGCTCCAGTCAGAGCTCTTCCGCAATGCCACGCTTGTCATCGCCGAAGCGCAGGAGATCCGCTCGCAGGAAGACTTCCAGCGCTCTGCCGACACCTACATGGAGCTCACCGAACGGACATGGATCAAATACATCAATATTTTCTATCTGCTCCGTCTGATCATTATTACGGGCCAGTATGCCTCGCTTGCGCTCGGCGTCTATCTCATATTCAAAGGGCATCTTTCGGCCGGCATGTTCGTGGCGCTCTTCTCGTGGATCAGCACGATCTTCGGCAATCTTCTCTCGATCATGAGCATGCAGCGCCAGGTGCTTTTCCAGGTGGTTGAGATCAGGAAGCTGTACGATCTTCTCGATATCGTTCCCGACATTGATCCGAACGTGGGCGGGGATACCTTGCCTCTGCTTCGCGGAGAGATCGCTTTTGCCGGCGTCGGATTCTCGTATCCTGCCCGCACGTCCATGCTCGAGGACGAAGAAGAAACTCCGGTCAAAACGGAGGAGGAAGGCCGCACTGTCGAAGGCGTCACCTTTGCCATACCGGCGGGCGCAAAAGTCGGCTTTGTCGGCGCTTCCGGCTCGGGCAAGTCGACCATCATCAATCTCATGCGCCGCTACTATGATCCGACTGAAGGCACGATCACGATCGACGGCGTCGACATCAAGAAGCTCGATCTTCGCTGGCTGCGATCGCATATCGGCAACGTAGAGCAGAAGATCGACCTGTTCGACCGCAGCATTCGCGAGAATATTCTCTTTGGCCTGCCGTCGGGCACTGCCGTGACAGACGAGGCGCTTTCGCGCGCCGTTTCCGAGGCATCGCTCGATGATTTTGTCGCAAAATTAAAAGACGGGCTCGATACGCTCATCGGCGAGAACGGCATCAAGGTCTCGGGCGGGGAGCGCCAGCGCATCGGCATTGCCCGGGCGCTCGTCAAAAACCCCAAGATATTGATATTCGACGAGGCGACGAGCGCGCTTGATTCGGTGAACGAGAAGCTCATCCATGAGGCTATCAATAAGGGCGCTGCCGGCAGAACGACCATTATCATCGCGCACCGGCTCTCCACCGTCATCGACGCCGACATTCTCTTTGTCGTCTCCGACGGCGCTGTCGTCGATAGCGGCACGCACGAAGCCCTCAAAGACCGCTGCCCCGAATACCAGAAGCTCATCAAAAACCAGATCTTTTGACAATACCCGGGCGCGGGACTATTGTAAGTACTTATAAGCTAATCAATCAATTTTTATGATCACTATCTACATCATTCTTGTCGTCATCGTGCTGCTCGTGCTCGGCTCCCTTCGCGTGCTCAAGGAATATGAGCGCGGCGTCATCTTCTTCCTCGGAAAGGCGACCGGCGTTCGCGGCCCGGGCCTCATCATGCTCGTGCCGGTCTTCGAGCGCATGACCCGCGTCATGCTTCGCACGGTAACGATGGACATTCCTTCGCAGAAGATCATCACCAAAGACAACGTCTCTATCGATATTGCCGCCGTTGCGTATTACCACATTGTCGATGCTCAGAAAGCGGTCATTGCCATCGAAGACATCTACAAGGCGGTCAATCAGATCAGCCAGACGACGGTCCGAAACGTCGTCGGACAATTCCAGCTCGACCAGCTCCTCTCGCAGACCTCCGAGATCAATACGCAGATCAAAAACGTGATCGATGCGCACACCGAGCCGTGGGGAGCGGAGGTGACGGCGGTTGAGATCAAGGACATCACGCTTCCGGATAACATGCAGCGCGCCATGGCCAAGGAGGCCGAAGCGGAGCGCGAGCGGCGCGCGAAGATTGTGGCTGCGGAAGGCGAGATGCAGGCTGCGCAGAAGCTCGGCGAGGCTGCAGACATCATCTCCGCTCATCCGGTGGCTCTCCAGCTCCGCACGCTCCAGACTATGTCTGAGATTGCGACGGAGAAGAATTCCACGATTATTTTCCCGGCACAATTCATGACGACCGTGCAGGAAGCCATGAAGATGATCAAGGGCGATAACGCAAACTAGAAAATCTGTGTCTGCCAAGCCCCCGGCGCGTACGCGCCGGGGGCTTGTTCGTTCGGCAATAGGGTAGTTGACTTTTACCTATATATGTGATATTATGTAAAAGAGCATCAAGCCGGGATTCGAAATTTTAGCAATAAACCCTTGTGGTATAAGTGCCTTCGGCCTTTATGAAAAAATATCTTATTGTAAGCCTTGCAGTGTGCGCCCTCATTTTCGCTTCAGGGGCTGGTTCGGCTTCGGCGGACGATGTTCCGCCTATTGCGCTTCCGACAGTTACAAGCTTTGATTTTAATAACGCAATGCTCGCCGACTTGGGCGGGGATACGAGCGCGACCGTCGGATATGACCTAGGCCGCGATCCGGCGATGTACGGAATTCACATCCCGAGCTTGGCAACGCTTACTGCACCCGGCGGATTCGGTTTCGGCTTTACGGGTATTTTGTGCGGCACGTTTCATTCTCGTCCGTTCGCGACAAATTCCGCAGGCATGGGATTTGGCAGCGATCTGTCGATGACTTTTGATCCGTGTCCCGCCATCCCGATCTCAACATATGGCGCAGGCGCTCGCGGCATGACCAGCGAAATGATGCAGGCATATGCCGATGCGACATTCTTTAACGGCGGACCGGCAACCGTGGGTTTTGACTACGGCACGACCACCGACTACGGACAGACGGTCACTAATGATCCGATCGCATTTACCGGAATCACTTCAGCTACCGCAGACGATCTTTTGTGCGATCAGGAATATCATTTCCGCGCATTCGATATCAATGTTTCCGGCGTGCGCGCGGAAGGCGAGGACATGACCTTTACGACGCTTCCATGCCATCCGGTCGTGACGAACGGAGTCGGCTCTCCATCATTTACGACGGCTATTTTGACGGGTACGCTCAAGGCTTCCATGATGGCGGCTGACGGCACGAATGTCGGCTTTACGGTCGGCAATGACAATTTTGTCGCCGGTACGAACGTCATGCTCGGAGATTTTTCCTATGAACTGACGGGCCTTGCCTGCGGTACTCCCTACACCTTCAATGCATATGCTACTGACGGCGAACTGACATATACTGGCGAAACGCTTTCATTCAGCACGCTTCCATGCGGACCATGGACGGTCACCACGAATCCGCCGGTCATGGCCGGCGCAACCGGAGCCATTCTTTCCGGTACGGTTACCGCCGGATCAAGCCCTACGACCGAGGTCGGATTTGAGTTCGGTACAACGACCGAATACGGCCGGGTCTCTGCAGAACCCTTGTTTCTGAGTCTGGGCGACCATACATTTGAATTCGGTACGACCGGCATCCTCGAATGCGGCATCACCTATCACTATCGCGCATTCGCAACCGACGGTACGACTACGATCCGCGGCGAGGATATGACTTTTGTCACCTATGAATGCATAAGATCAGTGGATCCTTCCGTTGCGACGACTACGGCAAGCGGCATAACGGCAACAGGAGCGACGCTTGTCGGCGATCTTGCTTCGATGGGCGACATCTCTCCGGTTGACGTGGGATTCCAATACCGCTCGGGCGCCGAATACGGATCAGAGATTCCTCCGACGCTTTCGCTTGCGGAATCCGGCAGCTTTGAGAATACGGTCGGGGTCCTCTCGTGCGGCACGACCTATCACTACCGCGCATTCGCCCTCTCATCAAGCGGCGCGATGACGATCTTCGGCGAAGAAAAAACATTTGCCACGCTTCCGTGCGAGACTACGGGCGGCGGGGGAGGCGGCGGCGCGCACTACATCAGCGGATACTGCATCCTCGGCAAGGTTGATGCCAACGGCGACTGCCGCGCGGACATCCTTGATTTCGTCGCTCTCATGGCTCACTGGAAAGAGACCGGCGCAAACAACAGTGCAGACTTCAACTCTGATTCGAATGTTGAAATGCCGGACTTCGTGCTCCTTATGGCTAACTGGACGAAATAAGCGATAATTTTATGAAAAAATATATGAAAAAAATCACTTCACTCAAAATCGCAGCAGTCGTTCTCGGGTTCATGGTTGCCATTCCTGCATTTGCTTCGACCGGCGCCACGCTTGCGCCAAGCACCGTGCATATCGCTCCGGGCGCTACTGTTACCCTTACCGTAACTGTCGCACCAAGCACGAACAACTACGCCGAGAAGATCGAGCTCAAATATCCGGCCGATCTGCTCGAAGCAGTATCCTTTACGCCCGCATCGGGATGGATGCCGCTTACCCAATCCGGCTATGATTCGATGGACAACACGACCGGCATTCTCGTAAAGACCGCCGGATACCCGGACGGACTCTCTTCGCCGACGGCTTTCGGAACGGTTACATTCCGTGCAAAGAAAGAAGGCACGGCACAGGTGGCATTCGGCGCGAATTCGACATCGTTTGAATTGAACACACAGACTCCGATGACGGGAACAGGCGCGACGGTCATTATTGCAGCTGCTCCTGTCGCACCGGCCGGTACGACGCTTTCGAGCGCTACCAACCTTGCCGGGGCGAATGAAACTGCAAGCACGACGCCGACAACCGATCTTTCGGCATCGGCCATCGGCGCAGGCTTCCATTTCTCATGGCTTTGGATCATCGGCTTGATCATTCTCCTTATTTTCGGATATATTACGTTGAGCGAATACAATCGCAGAAAGAAAGAGATAGGTAAATAGCAAAAACCAAAGGCCCTCGTACGAGGGCCTTTGGTTTTTTCGGCCGGAGAGGCTTTCTTTCCGGGCAATTCCCAAACCCTGAATACACAGTTTTGCTTGCATTGACACTCTCGAAATCTGGTATAATTATAGGGAGTTATCGAATGCCCGAAAGGGCGCCATTAATATTAGGGTGTGAAAAGTATGTGTATGATGATGAAAAAATGTCAGTGCGGTATGTCTAAGCTTGCAGGGTTTCTCGTCATTATCGGCGGTTTGAACTGGGGTCTTGTCGGTGTCGGCATGCTCATGCACTCAAACTGGGATGTTGTCAATCTTCTTCTCGGCTCATGGCCAACGGTTGAGGCTGTCATCTATATCCTCGTCGGTATCGCAACGATCATGATGATGGTCGGATGCAAATGTGCAAAATGTAAGGCTTGCATGGCAGGCGGCATGACCGGTTCTGCTCCAATGGGCGGATCGAACATGTAATCTTCGAGACATTCTTGCTTCGAAAACCCCTATTTCACATCGTGAAATAGGGGTTTTCAGCACTCTGTTTCTGTGCTAGTATCCCTTAGGCAACCCGCGTATGGAGCTTATTTTTAACGTCATTTTCTACATCTTCACCTTTCTCGCCGTCTACGTCGAGGTTTTTTTTCTCGTTACGTTCCTCGAGCAGAAAGATCGTATTGTCACCCGGCTCGATGACCGGCCTGAACGGGACTATCCGAGCGTGACCGTCGTCGTGCCGTGCTGGAACGAGGAAAAGACCGTCGGCGGCACGGTAGAGTCGCTGCTCGCGCTCGACTATCCGAAAGACAAGCTGCACATTCTTCTCATCGATGACGGCTCGACCGACAACACATGGAAGGTGCTCGAGGAATATGGGAAAACTCTGAACATCAAGATCATCCACAAGGACAACGGGGGAAAGCATACGGCGATGAACCTCGGCATCGAGCGGACGGAGACCGAATTCATCGGCTGTCTCGACGCGGACTCCTTCGTCACGCCGAGCGCGCTCAAGCGCATGATCCCGTATTTCGACGATCCGGAGGTGATGGCCGTATCGCCATCGATCATCGTGAACAATCCGAAAAAGATGATCGAGTGGGCGCAGAAGATGGAATATCAGCTTTCCGTCTATATCAAAAAGGTCCTCGGCCTCATGAACGGCATCCATGTGACTCCCGGCCCGTTTTCCATCTATCGCTTGGCGGTCTTTCAGAATCTCGGCCCGTACAAGGAGGCCCATAAGACCGAGGATATGGAGATCGCATACCGCATGCATGTGAACGGCTACCGCATCGAGCAGTGCCATGACGCCGTTGTGCACACCAAGACGCCGTCGACGCCCGGCGCGCTCTATCGCCAGCGCCGCCGCTGGATCTACGGCTTCATCAACAACACGATCGATTATCGGAGCGTCATTCTCAATCCCAAGTACGGCGCCTTTGCCATGTTCACCGTGCCTGCCGGCGTTGTCTCGATCTTCTCGGCGATCTTTCTGTTCATCTACATGATCTATACGTTCGCCAGATTCATCGCAAGCAAGGTGATACAGATCAAGACCGTGGGCGTGCAGCTGCCGAAAGTGGGCATCGGGCACCATTTTGCGCTCGATCCTTTTTTCATCAGCTCGCACTCGGTGTTTTTCGTCACCATTCTCCTGTACGGCTTTGTCTTCCTGTCCCTCATTCTGGGGGCAAAAATGGCGACCGGAAAATTCCGGCCGTCATTTGCCATGATCTCGTACATCGTCATCTACAGCATCATCGCGCCTTTGTGGATACTGCGCGCAGTGTATAATACGATCGCGCGACGCGAGACCGCCTGGCGATAAGATTATTTTTAAAGACCCATATCATGAACAACGATACTACTCCAACGCAAAAAACCCCTGCTCCTGATCTGAATCACGGCATCGGCCACGTAAGCTTTGCAAAATATTTCCTCGTCTTCCTCATTACGGCAGGCCTCTTTGCCACCGTCTTCTATGTGAGCAATACGCTCACAAGCAAGAAGCTCAATGAGCTGAATTCCATTCAGAATAATATCTCCGTGGACATACTCTCTTCCGAGACGCAGTACTCGCTTCTCGGCGATCTCGACTGCAGCCAGGTCTCCAATTCGGTGCTCTCTGACCAGCTCGGCGAGCTCTCAAGCAAGATCGAATATCTCGAATCAAGCACCGGACGCTCTGACGAGCTCGCGCAGCTCGAAAAGCAGTATTCGCTGCTTGAGATCAAGGACTATCTGCTTATGAAGGCGATTACCAAGCGCTGCGGCCAGAAGTCGGTCTTCATTCTCTATTTCTACACGACGAGCGACAATTGCAGCGAATGCGTGAAGCAGGGCTATGTGCTCACGAGCCTGCGCGAGAAATATCCGGCGCTCCGGGTGTACTCATTCGACTACGGCCTCAATCTCTCGGCTGTCGAAACGCTCATCAAGATCTACAATGTCGAAGATACGAAATTGCCGGCCGTCGTCTCCGACGGGCAGACCTATACGGGATTCCATTCGGTGGAAGATATCGAGAAATTGATACCGAAGCTCAAGGATACGCTGAAGACTGTGACGCCTGCTGCGAAGGCAAGCGCGGCAGGGAATTAAGATAGAAGCGGCTCAAAAAGAAAAAGCACCCGTACGGGTGCTTTTTCTTTTTGAGCCGCTTCTCGGACTTGAACCGAGGACCTTCACTTTACAAAAGTGTTGCTCTACCAACTGAGCTAAAGCGGCTTCGGGCAACTGCATACTACAATATTTATTCTTTTTCTGCCACTTCCTCCGAGCCTTCCTTTTGGATGGCTGTGGTCACTTCATCCTTATGCGTACGGATATTCTTGAGGAAGTTCGACGGCTTGCCGCCTGCGGGGAGGTGTCCGTTCTTATGGAGGAGGTGCATGAGCTTGTCCTTGATCTTCATGTCGGTGCGCTTGATCCATGTCGAGACGATGATCCAGAGCTTGAGCATGAAGAGCACGAAGTGGTGCACGCTGAACTTTGCGATCTCGACAAGCCGCACGCGGATGCTCTCGATCGAGAGGTCCGTCCAATCCGCCTCTTCGTACGATCCCGGCAAGATCCTGGCCGTTCGAAGCTGCCAGATCTTGCGCGCGATCAGTGCGAATGCGAGTGCGATGCCGAAGATGAATAGGGTGAGAGTAAATATCATAATGAGTGTGCCGAAGCGCCGGTTAGGCGGTTGCGACGCGAACGAAGTCCACAAGTGTAGCGCCGTTTGCCTTAAGAAGCGCCTCAATGGTCATGTCGGGATTCTTGATGAAGGCCTGGTCGAGGAGCGTGCGCTCTTTGAAGAAGGTGTCGATCTTTCCGGCGAGCATCTTTTCCTGGATGTCTGCGGGCTTTCCGGAATTCTTGACCTCTTCTTCGAACATGGCGCGGGTGTTTGCCTGCGCGTCTGCCGGCACATCGGCGCGCGTCTTGTATTCAGGATTCATGGCTGCAACGTGCATGGCAATGTCTTTTGCCACCGCTTCCGTGCCCCCCGAGAGTCCCACGATGGTGCCGACGCGGCCGTCATGGACGTATACGCCCACAATCGGAGCCTCGACGGAGACGATGTCTCCGAGCTGGATATTCTCGCCGAGCTTCTGGATGGCGGTGCCGATGAGGTTGGGGGCAGCGGCGATAGCCGCGTCCTTGCCGCCCTCGAGCGCCACGCCTGCAAGCGTATCAGCAAGGCCGGTGAAGTCTGCGTTCTTTGCGACGAAGTCCGTTTCGCATCCGAGGACGAGCAAAAGGCCTTTGCCGGACGCCTCTGCTTTTGCGATGGTGCCTGCGGCTACTGCGCGGTCGGATTTCTTGGCTGCGATCTCAGTGGATTTCTTCTTGAGGATGAGCACGGCCATTTCCATGTCGCCGTTTGCTTCCTCAAGGGCCTTTTTGCACTGCATGACCGAAACGCCGGTCTTGTCGCGAAGCTCCTTTACCTGTTCTGTCGTGATTTGCATAGTTTTAATGAGTTTGTGTTTAGCTATTTACTAATTACTGTTCCTATTCCTTTACCGCCGTCTTGTATGCGTCTGCAAGATGCTTGACGATGAACTCGATCGAAGCGCGCGATGCGTCGTTTGCGATGATCGGGTAGTCGACGTCGGTGATGTCGCAGTCGGTGCTCAAGATGCCGATCGTCGGAATGCTCAGGCGCTGCGCCTCAAGGATCGCGTTCATTTCTTTCTTCGGATCGACAACGAGGAGCGCGTCAGGGATTCCCTTGAGCGAGACGATGCCTGAGAAGAGGTCTTCCATCTTTGCGACTTCGCGGGCGATGAGCAGCTGCTCTTTCTTCGTGTATTTCTTGGCGAGGTCGCCGGAGATCTTTGCGGCGCGGAGCTCTTCGAGGCGGGTCAGGCGCTTCTTGATCTCGGGGAAGTTCGTAAGGATTCCTCCGACCCAGCGGCTGGTGGTGAACGGAAGACCGAGCGATTCTGCGGCAAGGCGGGTGCTTTCTTTCGCTTCAGGCTTCGTGCCGACAAAAATGACGGTTTTGCCCTTTTCGCCGAGCTTGGCCATGAACGCCGAAGCCGCCTCGAGCTGCTTCTCGGTGTGCTCGATATCGATGATGTCGACCTTGTTCTTGGTAGCAAAGAGGAACTTTGCTACGGACGGGTGGCGGCGGGTTCGGGAATATCCGAAGTGGGCGCCGACTGCAAACAGCTCTTTGACGAGCGGAGATGACTTTGTGTCTTCTGACATATGCATTAGCTTCTGGACTCCGGGCGATTAGCCTGGCAGCCCTTAATTATAATCGGTTCGCTTGCGCGAACCAGCGATCCGTTTTTAAGCATTTCAGCTTGGCCTTTTGGGCACTACACAGGGAAGATCGTCTGTACGGGACTCCCCACGGAAAGCCCCCATACAGTACCAGAAATAAAGGGTTTTGGGTATATTGACTCTTTGTATTAAATATGGTATGATTAAGACCAATGCATCTCAAAAACAACTAAATTCTTTGTATGAAAAAGACACTATTTTTACCAGCGATCCTGCTTTCTTCCGTTTTATTCGGGTGTTCTTCGAAAAAAGTTCTGGACGGTGCCGAGGTTCAAAAACTGTATCCGAATGCGCGAATAGAACCTTGCGACGTTTTTGGAGGATGGGACCTCTACGATTCCGTGGCGAAAAATGAGTTTCGCTTGGACAAATACGGCAAAATCGCTGCAGACGAAAAGGACTAAGGTTTGCATACTTTATAATACAGAGGTCTCAATATGAGGCCTCTTATTTTATTTGTAAACCCGGGCCATTTAGGGTAGTATCCCTAATACATATGAAGCAATCTCAATTATTCACCAAGACGCGAAAGGAAGCTCCTGCGGACGAGCCGTCGAAAAATGCCGAGCTTCTCATCAAGGGCGGCTTTATCCATAAGGAAATGGCGGGCGTATATTCGTACCTGCCGCTTGGGATGCGCGTGCTCGATAAGGTCATGGATGTGATCCGCGAAGAGATGAACGCTGTCGGCGGGCAGGAGATCTCGATGACCGCGCTCCAGGACAAGGAGGTGTGGGAGAAGACCGACCGATGGGATGATGAAAAAGTGGACGTCTGGTTCAAGACCAAACTCAAGAACGATACGGAGCTCGGACTCGGCTTTACGCACGAGGAGCCGCTCACGCGCCTCATGACCGAACACATAAGCTCGTATCGCGATCTGCCGAAATTCGTGTATCAGTTTCAGACAAAGTTCCGCAACGAGACCCGTGCGAAGTCCGGCATCATGCGCTGCCGCGAGTTCATCATGAAAGACCTGTATTCATTTGCACAGGACGAGGCGGAGCATATGGAATTCTATGAAAAGACAAAAGAGGCGTACAAAAAGATTTTCAAGCGCCTCGGCATCGGGCATCTCACGTATCTCACCTTCGCTTCCGGCGGAGCTTTCTCAAAATATTCGCATGAATTCCAGACGGTGACCGGTGCGGGGGAAGATACGATCTACATAGACGAATCGAAAGGCATTGCGGTCAACCAGGAAGTGCTCACCGACGAGGTTCTTGCCAATCTCGGGCTTGTCCGTGCGGATCTCGTCGAACAGCGCGCGGTTGAAGTGGGCAATATCTTCACGCTCGGCGAACGGTTCTCCAAAGCGCTCGGTCTCGCATACACTGACGAAGCCGGCGAAAAAAAGAATGTATTCATGGGGTCATACGGCATCGGTCCGGGGCGCGTCATGGGAACGATCGTTGAGGTCCTCTCGGACGAGAAGGGCATCATCTGGCCGGAAGCGGTAGCTCCGTTCTCTGCGCACATCCTTGAGCTCGGAGATTCCGAAGAGGTTCTCGAGGCTGCGGGCGGCCTCTACGAAACGTTGGCCGCTGCCGGCATCGAGACGCTGTACGACGACCGCAAAGAAATGTCCGCCGGAGAAAAATTCGCCGATGCCGACCTCCTCGGCATGCCGTATCGCATTGTTGTTTCGGCGCGCAGCCTCAAAGAAAACGGATTCGAAGTAAAGAAGCGCACCGAAGAAAAAGGCAAGATCATGTCGGCGGACGAACTGCTCGCGCTGTTCACGGCATAACTATCCGATACTTTCCCGCATCCGCTATGTTCAAAAAACTCTACAACACATTTTCAAACGACATCGGCATCGATCTCGGCACGGCCAACACGCTCGTGTATCTGAAGGGCCACGGCATCGTCATCAACGAGCCGTCGGTCGTGGCGGTCAACCAGAAGACCGGGCGCATCGTTGCGGTCGGCACTGAAGCCAAGAACATGCTCGGCAGGACGCCGGGGCATATTCGCGCCGTCCGCCCCGTTGTCGAGGGCGTGATCTCTGATTTCGAAGTGACGGAGGAGATGCTCTCGTATCTCATCGCCAAGGCCGAAAAGATCTCCAAGAAATTCTTTCGGCCCCGCGTCGTCGTCGGCGTGCCGTCCGGCATCACGAACGTGGAGATCCGCGCCGTCTATGACGCGGCAAAATCCGCGGGCGCCCGCGAGGTATACATCATCGAAGAGCCGATGGCTGCCGCCATCGGCATCCACTTGCCCGTCAAAGAGCCGATCGGATCCATGATCGTCGACATCGGCGGGGGAACCACGGACATCGCCATCATCTCGCTCGGCGGCATCGTGCGCTCGAAGAATTCCAAAGTGGCCGGCGACCGCCTGAACTCCGACATCACCTCATATCTCCGCGACGAATTCAAACTGCTCATCGGCGAGAAGACCGCCGAGAACGTGAAGATTGCCATCGGCTCGGTGCTCGAAGGGCATTTTATGGAAGCCCAGGTGCGCGGCCGCGACCTTGTGACGGGGCTTCCGCGCGAGGTGATCATCACCGACTCTGACATCCGCGAAGCCATCGCGCCCGCCATCAACGATCTTGTCGACGGCATCAAAGAAGTGCTCGAAACCACGCCGCCCGAGATCCTCTCTGACGTCATGCATCGCGGCATCGTGCTCTCGGGAGGAGGCGCCCTCCTTGTGGGCCTCGATCAGCTGCTTGAAGGCATTTTGAAGATCCCGATCTATGTCGCCGAAGATCCGCTTACCGCAGTTGCCCGCGGCGCAGGCGTGGTGCTCGATGCGATCGAAGAATATCCGGAGCAGCTCGTGAGCGCTACGAACGCGCTGCCCCCGCGCTAAGTTTTTATTTATATACACGATCATATGATGACTCCCCGACAATTCGTGCCCGCGCCGAATAGGAACAAGCGGTTTCGCGTTGTCGCGATAGGCATTCTTCTTGCGCTCATGCTTGCCGTTCCGGTGATCCGCCGCGGCATGCGCACATCCCTCAATGCTGTCGGTACGACAGTGGCCAAGGGTACGCACGGGGTGGGCGGATGGCTTGCATCGATCGGGACGAATTTCCGATCGAAAGCCGCGCTCGAAAGCGAGAATACGGCGCAGAAGCGCGAGATCGACGAACTCGGGACGCGTCTCGCCGAGCGCGACACGCTCGCTCGCGAGAATGCCGAGCTCAAAGCGTCTCTCGGGCGGAGCGATGGCGAGCGCTTTACGCTTGCCGCGGTCATCTCGAAGCCGCCGCACTCGGTCTACGATACGCTCATCATCGACGGGGGAAGCGCCGCAGCGCTCGCGCTTGGCCAGGTCGTGTATGCGAACGGCGAGATTCCGATCGGAGCTATTGCCGAGATCTTCCCGCATTCTGCCGTAGTGAAGCTCTATTCTGCGCCGGGCGAACAGACCGAAGCGCGGCTCTCTCCGTCGAATGTCGACATTACGCTTGTCGGCCGCGGCGGCGGAAATTTTTCGGTCATGGTGCCGCATGATCTTCCGGTTGCCGCCGGCGCCGCTGTCCTCACCAAAGAAATACGTCCGCGCATCATTGCCCTCTACAAGAAGACCACATCCGACATGCGCGATCCTTTCCAGACGCTCCTTCTCGCTGCTCCGATTAATGTAAACGAGCTTTCTTTTGTCGAAGTGAGGCAATAGCGTTTTTCTTCCCCTCCTCGATAAGGAGGGGAAAGCCCAAAATACAAGAAATGAAACCGATCGAATTTACAATAGAAAAGAACATACCAAACGCGCTCGGACGAGCGGGTGTCTTGAAGACGCCGCATGGCACGATCCTGACGCCGTCTTTCGTGCCGGTCGGCACGAAAGCCACAGTCAAAGGCATGACACAAGATATGCTTATTGGCCTCGGCGCGCAGGTTGTCCTTGCCAATACCTACCACCTCTACCTGCAGCCCGGCGACGAGCTCGTGCGCGACGCGGGCGGCCTGCACAGATTCATGAGCTGGGACGGCCCTCTGATGACTGACTCCGGAGGCTTTCAGGTGTTCTCGCTCGGAGCGGCATACGGAAAAGGCATTTCAAAAGTGCTCCATCCGGCGGATGCCTCGATGCAGATACCTGAGCGCTCGACCGCCGATGACGGCGTGCCGCGCCTTGCAACGATCGGGAATGACGGCGTATCCTTCCGCTCGCATCTCAACGGCAGCCTCCACTACATCACGCCGGAAAAATCCATGGAGATCCAGCACAATCTCGGCGCGGATATCATCTTTGCCTTCGACGAGTGCACGTCGCCGACGGAGGACCGCCGCTATCAGGAAGAGGCGCTCCATCGCACGCACTCCTGGGCCAAGCGCTCGCTTGATTTTCACAAATCAAAAGATATAAGCGCGCATCAAGCGCTCTTCGGCATCGTCCAGGGCGGCCGCGACGAGGATCTCCGCCGCATGTCAGCGCAGACGATCGCAGAGATGAAGACAGCTGCGGGAGAAATGTTTGACGGTTTCGGCATCGGCGGCTCGTTTGAAAAAGCCGATCTGCACAGCGCCGTCCGCTGGGTGAACGAAGTCCTGCCGGAAGACAAGCCGCGGCATCTGCTCGGCATCGGCGAGCCCGAAGATCTTTTTCTCGGCGTGGAGAACGGCGTCGACCTTTTTGACTGCGTCGCGCCTTCGCGCAACGGCCGCAATGGCACCCTGTATACGAAGGACGGGAAAATCCATATCGTGAACACGAAATATCGTACTGACTTCACGCCGATCGAATCCGACTGCGGCTGCTATGCCTGCAGCAAGTACACGAAAGGCTACATCGCGCACCTCTTTCATGCGAAGGAAATGCTCGCCGGCCTCTTGTGCACCATTCACAATCTGTATTTCATCACGCATCTGGTGGCCGATATGCGCCGGGCCATCATCGACGCAACATTCCCGGACTGCAAGGAGAAATTCCTCTCGCGCTACCAGGCAGGAAAGGATATATAATACAGATCATGGAGATAGAAAAGGGATTCTACTATCATTATAAGCACGATCCGAACGGCCCCATCGACGATGCGGCGTACGAGCTTTTGGGCCGGGCTTTCAATACGGAATCAGGCGGCACGCACAGCGATGATCCGAGTGATTTTCTTGAAGACGAGGTGGTCGTATATCGGCCGCTCTTCCGGGAGTCGCTCGCATACAAAGCCGGCGGACGGTTCTGGACAAGGCCGGTGAAGATGTTTCTTGAAGAAGTGTCTTACGGCGACGCGCGAGTGCTTCGCTTTCAAAAGATCGCCGACCCGAGCGTCCTTGCCGTGCTTGAAAAGAATCGGAGGGAGATGTATGGTGAGTAGTCTTCGCGTGTATTTTTCCCCTCCTTTACTAAGGAGGGGTGGTGCATTTGAATTAAGAACCTGGATTCCCGATCAAGTCGGGAATGACACATTTGTCACGTCATTTGACGCGAGGCGTATACTCAAATAAGAGAAACATTTTCAATCATGTCTAAATCACCAAAAATATTTACATTGCAGAGCGATTGGGCGCCGGCGGGAGACCAGCCGGAGGCTATCAGGGCGCTTGTCAAAGGGCTCGACGAGGGGATGCGCAAGCAGACCCTTCTTGGCGCTACCGGTACGGGAAAGACGTTCACCATGGCGAATGTCATTCGAGAGCACAACAAGCCGACGCTCGTGATCGCGCACAACAAGACGCTTACCGCCCAGCTCGCGCAGGAATTCCGCGAGTTCTTTCCGGATCACGCCGTGCATTATTTCGTCTCATACTACGACTACTATCAGCCGGAAGCGTATCTCCCGGTCTCAGACACATTCATCGAAAAAGATGCGCAGATCAACAAAGAAATTGATCGTCTTCGCCACGCCACCACCCAGTCGCTTCTGTTGCGCAAAGACGTGATCATCGTGGCGTCGGTCTCGTGCATTTACGGATTGGGAAGCCCCGCCGAATACGAGAAAGTGAACATGAAGATAGCCGTCGGCGACACGACCGACCGCACATCGCTCATGCGGCGCCTGATCGACATCCACTTCACGCGCACGAATGCCGATCTTGAGCCGGGCATGTTCCGCTCCGTCGGCAACAAGATCGAGCTCATGCCGATATCAGAGACGATCACGTACCAGCTCTCGATCGGGGCTTCCGGCGTCGAGCGCATTTCCATGATCGAGCCGGTGAGCTCAAAACTGCTCGGGGAGAAAGACGCGCTCTTTGTCTTTCCGGCAAAGCATTTCATCACGACCGAAGGCGGCGTGGAGCGCGCCGTGAAGTCCATCAAGGCCGAGCTTGCGGCCCAGCTCAAGAAATTCGAAAAAGAAGGCAAGCTGCTCGAAGCCGAGCGCATCAAGCGCCGCACCACGTACGATCTCGCCATGATCAAGGAGATCGGCTACTGCAACGGCATCGAGAACTATTCCCGCCATCTTTCGGGCAAGGCCGCCGGCGAGCCGCCGGAAACGCTCTTGTCGTATTTCCCGAAGACCAAGGACGGCAAGGCGGATTTTCTGACCATCATCGACGAATCGCACGTGACGCTCTCGCAGATCGGCGGCATGTATGCGGGCGACGCGTCGCGCAAGAAGACGCTCATCGAGTTCGGCTTCCGCCTTCCGTCCGCCGCCGACAACCGCCCGCTCAAAGCCGAGGAATTCGAAGAGCGCGTCGGACAGGTCGTCTATGTGAGCGCGACGCCGAGCGAGCGCGAAAAATCAGAAAGCCAGCAGATCGTGCAGCAGATCATCCGCCCGACGGGGCTCGTGGATCCGGAGGTCGTCCTTCGCCCGATCTTTCCGAGCGGCGACTATGGCGGCCAGATCCAGGATTTCATCATTGAAGCCGAGAAGACCATCAAGAAGGGCGATCGCGCGCTTGCCACCACGCTCACCAAGAAAATGGCCGAAGATCTTGCGACCTATCTCAAAGAAAAAAACATCAAAGCCGAATATCTGCACAGCGAGATCAAGACCATCGATCGCATCCGCATCCTCACGCAATTCCGCAGGGGAGAGTTCGACGTGCTTGTCGGCGTGAACCTCCTGCGCGAGGGGCTCGACCTGCCCGAGGTCTCGCTCATCGGCATCCTCGATGCGGACAAGGAAGGATTCCTCCGTTCGGAAACGTCGCTCATCCAGACCATCGGCCGTGCCGCCCGAAACGTGGACGGCCGAGTGATCCTCTATGCGGACGTCATGACAGGCTCGCTCACGCGCGCCATCGGCGAAACCAACCGCCGCCGCGCCATCCAGGTGGCCTACAACGAGAAGCACGGCATCACGCCCGCGAGCATCAAGAAAGCCATCCGCGACATTGCCGGCGAGCTCGAGAGCGAGCATGAGAAGGCGCTCAACGTCGAACTTGCGTTCGACATGGCCGCGGTCGGCACCAAAGGCAACAAGGGCATAGAAAAGATCATCAAGGTAAAGAACAAGGAGATGAACGCCGCTGTAAAGGAGCTCGACTTTGAGACGGCGGCCATCCTCCGCGACGAGATCAAGGCGCTCGAGGTGCGGATATCCGTGTCACAAGGCGCAAAAGAGGATCGTAAAGAGGGGTGAAGCAGAAACCCGATTAGCCAATCGATGGCTTCGGGAGTATAGTTATCATTATTAGCATCTAATAGGAAGAACTAAGTAGCTTATGGAAAACAACAAGAACACCGGGTGGATCTGGGCGCTCGTGATCGTCATCGTGGCTATCGCCATTGTACTCATCGTGCGGCACAAGAATAACACCGCAGTCACGCCGACGGCGGGAGACTACAGCACAGCGGGCGGCACTGCAGGCGATACGAATGCGCTTACGGCAACGGAAGACACTTCGGCAGGCAGCGTTGACGCAGCCGCAGCTCCTGCTGCGCTTCTGTCGTATGCACAGGCGCTCGCACAGTACGGCTCAAAGCGCATCCAGTTTGACGGCGTGTGTCAGGCGACGCCGAACACGGCCACATGGAAGAACGGAACGAACATCATGCTCGACAACCGCTCGCCAATGGCTCGCAGCCTTCACCTCGGCACCATGGGCGACGTAGCGATCAAGGCATGGGGATTCAAGATCGTGAACTTCTCAAGCTCGCTCCTTCCGAACGTCATCACGATCGACTGCGGCGCTTCGCAGAACGTCGCGCAGATCGAGATCCAGAAATAGTTCTCGCTTGAAGGTTTGAAACGAATACTCCCCGCGATGACGAAGTCATCGCGGGGAGTATTCTGTAAAAGGGGAGTTGGGGCAAATAAAAAACGCCCCAGGGAAGGGGCGTTTCAGATTTCTATGATCATTTGTTTTTAACCGGCGTTTACCAGTCCAACGATGATCATTGTTACGAAGGTTGCTGCTTCGATTACTGCGATTACTGTATATCCAATGTTTTTCATAAAAGAATGTTTTTATATTTGTTCGAGTATAGTATAGCACCTATTAATATATTTGTCAAGTACTTGCCAGGTATGCTAAAATAGGTCTAGTTTTATAGAGATTTACACCCCATAAGCGCTTTCCGGGGTGCGGTCCTCGTGGGAAGCAAAAACAGCCTATTTTTAACGAATACCCTGATATATATGCCTAAAAACAACGAACAAAACTGGATAAAGGTCACGGGCGCCCGCACTCACAACCTCAAAAACGTGAATGTGGAGATGCCGCGCGACAAAATGGTGGCGGTTACCGGCATGTCCGGCTCGGGCAAATCATCGCTCGCGTTCGATACGATCTTCGCCGAAGGCCAGCGCCGCTATGTCGAATCGCTCTCTTCCTATGCCCGCCAGTTTCTCCAACAGATGCCGAAGCCCGACGTCGACGAGATCACCGGACTCTCTCCGGCGATCTCCATCGATCAGAAGTCGCGTTCCAACAATCCGCGCTCGACCGTCGCGACCATCACCGAGATCTACGACTATCTGCGCGTGCTCTACGCGCGCATCGGCCGGCCGTTTTCGCCGATCTCGGGACTCGAAGTGAAGAAGCTCTCCAATCAGGAGATATCGGATTTTGTCCTGAAAAAAATCAAAGATGTATTGAAGAACGGAAAGCACAAGGAAAAATCCGTCATGGGCGTGAAATGGAACGACGCGCCGATCGAAATCTATGCGCCGATGGTGCGCGGGCGAAAAGGCGAATACTATCAGCTCCTCTACGACATGCTCTCAAAGGGATACGAGAAGGCCCGCATCGACGGCAGGCCGCACAATCTGCGCGACCGCATCGAGCTCTCAAAGAACGCAAAGCACGAGATCGATATCCTTATCGATTCGTTTGCCGTGCATGAATTCAACGACCGGCCCGCCGATATGGAAATGCGCCTGGCTGAAGCCATCGAGCGCGCGATACTTGAGAGCGACGGACTCATCCGCATCGTGACGCCCGAGGAAGACTCTCTGCTCTCCGCAAAGCTCGTGTGTCCCGAAGACGGCTACGTCTTTCCCGAGATCGAGCCGCGGCTCTTCTCCTTCAACTCTCCCTACGGCGCATGTCCGGCCTGCAACGGTCTCGGCACGAAGCACTTCTTCGGCGACGAGCCGTGCGATACGTGCAAGGGCGCGCGCCTGCGCGAGGAGGCGCTCAATGTCTTTCTCGGCGGAAAGCCTCACGGCAAAAATATCGTGGACTTCGCGGCAATGACCGTGGCGGAAGCGTTCGAATTCATGTCGCATGTGAAGCTTACGGCGCAGGAGCGCGAGATCGCCGCTATGATCTTAAAAGAGATCCTTGATCGATTGCAGTTCATGCTCAATGTAGGCCTTGATTATCTCGGCCTGGACCGGAGAGCCAATACGCTCTCGGGCGGCGAGAGCCAGCGCATCCGCCTCGCATCCCAGCTCGGCTCGCGCCTCGTCGGCGCCATGTACGTGCTCGACGAGCCGACCATCGGCCTGCATCAGCGCGACAATGACAAGCTCATCGCGACGCTCCTTGAGCTCCGCGATCTCGGCAATACGATCATTGTGGTGGAGCACGATGAGGACACGATCTATGCGTCCGACTATATCGTCGACATCGGCCCTGCTGCAGGCGTGCACGGCGGCAACATCATCGTTGCCGACTGGCTCGACAAATTGCTGACCGCAAAGACCAATCCGTCCAAAAGCCGCACGCTCGCGTATCTGCGCGAGGAGGCCAAGATCTCGGTGCCGGAAAAGCGCCGCGACTCGGACAAAGGCAAGCTCCAGATCATCGGCGCAAAGATCCACAATATCGACAACATCGACGTGGACATTCCGCTCGGCAGGCTGGTGACGATCACGGGCGTTTCCGGTGCGGGCAAATCAAGCTTCATGGACGACGTGCTCGGCGCGAACCTCTCGGCCCAGTTCGACAAGAAATACCGCTCCGCAAAGATATACAACTGCGCAAAATTCCTCGGACGCGAATACCTGACGCGCGCCATCCTCATCGACCAGAGCCCGATCGGCAGGACGCCGCGCTCGAATATTGCGACCTATACCGGCGCATGGAGCCATATCCGCGATATGTTTGCGGAGACCGAAGAGGCGCGCCTGCGCGGATGGAAAGCCAATCGGTTCAGCTTCAACGTCAAAGGCGGGCGCTGCGAGGCCTGCGAAGGCCGCGGCGTGATCGCGGTCGAGATGCACTTCCTCCCGACGGTCTATGTGACCTGCGACGTGTGCATGGGCAAGCGCTTCGACAAGGAGACGCTCAAGGTGAAATATAAGAAGAAGAACGTGTACGAGGTGCTTGAGATGACGGTGGAAGAAGCGAATGCCTTCTTCCGCGACATCCCGGCCATCAGCGACCGCCTCCAGACGCTCGTCGATGTCGGCCTCTCGTACATCAAGATCGGGCAGAACGCCACGACGCTCTCCGGCGGCGAAGCCCAGCGCGTGAAGATCGCGAGCGAGCTCTATCGTCCGTTCATCCAGAAGGCCATGTATCTGCTCGATGAGCCGACGGTCGGCCTCCACTACGACGATGTGGCCAATCTCATCGACGTGCTTCAGAAGCTCGTGAACCGCGGCAATTCGGTGGTCGTCATCGAGCACAACCTCGATCTCATCAAGTGCGCCGACTATGTCATCGATTTCGGCCCCGAAGGGGGAGACAAGGGCGGCAAGATCATCGCAAAGGGAACGCCTGAAGATATCGCGAATTCTCCGAAATCGCATACGGGGCATTATTTGAAAAAGGTTCTGAAGCGGAAATAAAAAAAGATGGAGGGGTTATCCTCCATCTCGTATGCCTGCTTTGCGGAAAGCTCGTGTGATGAGATCACGCGCATGTATTTCTAAAGACGCAGCAATACAGAGAATCGTATCAAAGTTCGGTTTGGATTTGCCGAGCTCCCAAACCGACCATTCTGCCTGGCTGATTCCGAGTTTTGCCGCCGCTTCGGCTTGCGTCAACCCGAGTTCTTTCCGGATCTCTTTTAATGTTTGCCCGAGATAATTTCTTTTGTCGGGTTCGATATGCAAGGTTGCAAAACCCTTTTTCTGAGGCGCCATTTGAATTTATTTAATTTTTACAATATAGTAAGTCTGTGAAAAGTCAAGAACACGCAAAATTCAAATTGCCGGACACGCCCGGCGTATATTTTTTCCGCGCGGGCGGCGTGATCCTCTATATCGGCAAAGCAACAAGCTTGCGCGATCGGACCAAAAGCTACTTCGCCAAAGACCTGATTGCCGCTCGCGGCCCGCTCATCGTGGACATGGTATTCAAGGCCGACACGATCACCTGGGAAGAAACGGATTCCGTGCTTGAGGCGCTCATTCTCGAAGCCAATCTGATCAAAAGGCATCAGCCGTACTACAACACCAAGGAAAAGGATGATAAGAGCTGGAACTACGTTATCATCACCAAAGAAGAGTGCCCGAAACTGCTCACCGAGCGCGGCAAGAACATCGATTTCAAAAAAAATCTCACGAGCGCGGGCATAAAAATAGACGAATGGTACGGGCCTTTCATAAACGGCCTGCAGCTGAAAGAGGCGCTGAAGATCATCCGCCGGATATTTCCGTTTGTGGATGCGTCGAGCGCGAAGCGCGACAACTATGAATTCTATCGCCAGCTCGGGCTTACGCCCGATGTCTCGGGTAAGGAAAAGATGCTTGCATACAAAAAGAGCATCAGGAATCTCAAATATTTCTTCGAGGGAAAGAAGAAAGCCGTCATGAAGGATCTCGAGCGCGAGATGAAGCTTGCGGCCAAAAACGAGCAGTTCGAAGAGGCATCGCGCATCCGCAACCAGCTGTTCGCGCTCGGGCATATCAACGATATCGCTCTTCTAAAAAATGACATTTCAGCGCGCAAAGAGAAGGCCGGATTCCGCATTGAAGCCTATGACGTGGCGCACCTCGGCGGAAAGAATATGGTGGGCGTGATGACGGTGATGGAGGACGGCGAGATCAACAAAAGGGAATACCGCACCTTCAATATCAAGGGATTCACGAAGGCCAACGATACGGGCGCGCTTGAAGAAGTGCTGTCGCGCCGATTGCGCCATACCGAATGGGGCATGCCCGATCTCGTGGCGGCCGACGGAGGCGAGGCGCAGCTTCGCGTAGCGAAGCAGGTGCTCGACCGGTACCAGCTCAAGATTCCCGTCGTCTCGGTCGTAAAAGACGAGCGCCACAAGCCCAAAGACATCATCGGCGATAGCGCGATGGCGCTATCGCACAAGAAAGACATTCTCCTTGCCAATGCCGAAGCTCATCGCTTCTCCATACGCCTGCATAAGAACAAGCGGGGAAAAGCCTTCTTGGGCAAATAAAAAATCTTTATTCTTTCGAATAAAGATTTTTGTTTTTTGAAAAAACGGGATCTGTCATGCTGCGACGGCAAGAAGCTCTTCTTCTTTTACCTTGGTTCCATCCGCATAAAACCCGAGGAACTCATTTCTGATCTTTTCGCGATGAGGCTCAAACGAATGGATCCGTAGCTCACAGCTGCATTTTTCTTCTTTCGCCCAAGCGACATGGAAATCGAATGCACCCGATGCTGTTCGTATGGAAAAACCAATTCGATCGTTTGCCATCGTGACCTTGATGCCTTGGTGGTCGATTCCCGCGACAGTGATCTTTTCGGCAAGCGCCTTGCAATACTCTTTGACGGATCGGATCACGTCTTCCGGACACCTGCAGTTTGCAAACCGCAGCGTCACCAATACTTCTTTCATAGTGAGGAGTTTTCAATTGTAAAAAAATAGTTTTCACTGAAAGCATATGATTTTTACCCCATATGTCAATGGAGGCCTGTGAATTTTGGGTGTATACTTACGCTATGATCCGAGTCGGCGTTCTCCGCGGGGGAACCAGCAACAAATACGATGAGTCGCTTGCTTCCGGCGCGTATGTTCTCGCCCATTTTCCGCGCGACCGCTACCAGGCCGTCGATATTTTTATCGATCGCGCCGGAGTGTGGCATATCGCGGGCGCGCCGATCTCGTACGACCGCCTGGCGCGCGCCGTCGATGTCATCTGGAATACGCTTCACGGATTTTACGGCGAGGACGGCAAAGTGGCGCAGCTTTTGGAGAATCTCGGTATTCCGTACGTCGGTTCCGGGCCGCTCTCGGCGGCGATCGCCATGAACAAAAAGCTCGCCAAAGAGCGATTTGCGGAACTCGGCGCAAAGACGCCGCGCGGCATCTATATCGAAGCATGGGGAAGCGGCGAGCGGGAAGATGCGGTGCTCGGCGCCGCGGCGCAGATCTCTCAGAAGCTTTCGCCTCCCTGGATCATCGAGCCGATCGCGCGCGGACAATCAAGCGGCGTCATCAAGGCGAATACTCGCAATGAGCTTGCAGCTGTACTTTTTGAAATGTTCGATCTCGGGCTGCCGGTGCTTGTCGAAGAGGCGGTGCTCGGACGCGAAGTAAGCGTGATCTCGCTTCCCGGATTCCGCGGGCAAGCTTCGTACACATTCATTCCGATGCATGCAGATGCACCGAAGTTGAAAATGCGCGCAGGCGAAAGCGATCAACTCCAAAAGCTTTCAGAGATGATCCACGAAAAGCTTCATCTCGGGGGATATTCCCGCATGCGCGCGATCATAACGCCAAAGGGCGCTCTCTATGTGCTCGGCGTGGACACCATGCCTGAGCTTCATGCGCATTCGAATCTGCACCAATCGCTTGCGGCCGTCGGGTCGTCATTCGACGAATTTGCCCGGCATATGATCGATGGGGCTATGGAGAGGAAGTGATAGTGTTGGACATGCGATCCCTCTGCCTCGTAAAATATACGAGGCAGCAAGCTGCTGGTGCACCTTGAAGGGATCGAACCTTCGGCCTTTCCGATGTGAACGGAACGCTCTACCACTGAGCTAAAAGTGCGTTTATTATGCCAAATCCTGGTGGACCCAACGGGATTCGAACCCGTCGCCTCGCACATGCCATGCGCGCGCTCTACCAAATGAGCTATGGGCCCTTTCGAGGAATCAGCATATATTTTTTTGCCTCCTTCTGCAAGAGACCTTTGTATTCCATATTTTATTGCAGAAAAAATCAATTTCGGTTACAATGCCCGAGTTCTCATAGATAGAGGCGTTGCGGGGGCCCTTAGCTTAGTTGGTAGAGCGCCTCATTTGCAATGAGGAGGTCACCGGTTCGAATCCGGTAGGGTCCACAAAATGAAGTAAATAAAGCGTGGTTCAGAAAAAGAGGCGGTCTATATGACCGCCTCTTTTTCTCAATGGGACATTGGCTTATTAATGTATGTGCATTGCAGAGGCGATATGGCCGTCTTGGTATGCTATAATCGTAGAATATAATGAAAGAAAGTGTAATCCCGCTATTTATATTTTTCAGCCTTTTTCTTTTTAGCGCATTTCCTCGGCAGAGCTTTGCTGCTGTCTCTACCGTCAGCTTTACCGCGACCAATTCTCCTAAAAATCTTCCTGCCGCATGGAATGCTGTCGCATGGAGCTCGACGCTCAACCTCTTTGCCGCTGTGGACCAAAGCGGTTTGATAGCGACAAGCCCGGATGGTGTGACCTGGACTACGCAGGCGACACCGCAAGGCTTTGCGCTTTTTGCCATTACCTGGTCGCCGGATGCCAATATTTTTGTCGCGACCGGTGCGGGAGGGCATGTTATGACCAGTACCACCGGAAGCAACTGGGCAACGCAAGTCACCGGCGGGCACCTTCTCCAATCCGTCGTCTGGTCTCCGACAGCTTTCTATGATTCTAATGCACCAGGCGAATTCGTTGCCGTTTCTTCGAACGGTTCGCAGGCGACGCAGGTTATCACGAGCCATGATGGCCTCTCTTGGACGACCCAAAATGCCGCCGCCGCCCAACAATGGGCGTCGGTGACGTGGAGCCCCGCTCTCGGCCTTTTTGTCGCGGTCGCTCTCGACGGTACTGTCGCCAACCAAGTTATGTTCAGTTCCAACGGCAAAGATTGGAGCAAGCTCGCGACTCAGTCCTCGGCAGCCAACCAATGGAATTCCGTCGCATGGAGCCCCGAGCTCGGCGTATTTGTGGCCGTGGCAAAAAACAATTCGGGGACGATGTGGAGCGCGACAGGTACAGGCACATGGACGGCCGGAACAGGCGCTGCAAACAATAGCTGGTTTTCCGTCGCATGGAGTTCTGCAAACAGCAAGTTTGTGGCTGTCGCGACTACGGGTACCGGTACGCGGGTCATGTATTCGAGCAACGGTACAAGCTGGAGCGCCTCAGGCGAAACATATTCTACGGATAATGCGTGGCAAACGATAGCATGGAGTCCCGGTCTTGGAAAATTCTTGGCAGCTTCGAACAACTCTGCAACGCTCGGCGCGCAAATGATGACATCGACAGACGGCCTGACCTGGACCAACCAAACGGCTGTCGGTACGACCACTTCTGCCTGGTACTCTTCGACATGGGCGCCCGGCGTCGGCGGTACGGGGCTTTTTGTGGCAGTGAGCCTGAGCGGTGCATTGATGACGAGTCCTGATGGAGCAACCTGGACGATGCGAACTATCCCTGCGGGCGTGGAGCCCCGAAGCGTCGCATGGAGCCCTGAGCAAAACCGCTTTGTCGTTGTAGTCGAAACTACCCCTGAAGTTTTGACGAGTTCCGATGGCATTACCTGGGCCGAGCAAACTTCGAGCGGAAGTATTGCGAACGATGCATGGTATTCCGTCGTCTGGTCTCCGACAGCATCCGACGGCATCAATCCCGCCGGCCTTTTTGTAGCGGTCGCCAATAGTAATGCTGGCGTTATGACGAGTCATGATGGGATCACGTGGACAATGCGGACGACAGGAGTAGCCAACTCCGGGTGGAAATCCGTTGTTTGGTCTCCCGAGCAGGGCATATTTCTTGCTGTGGCAGCAAGCGGAACGACAAGCACCGATGTCATGACATCGCCAGACGGCGTTACGTGGACAAACCAGACAATCAATACTGCCAATCAGTGGTTTAAAGTCACCTGGGCCCCAAGTGCGCCGAACGACCTCGGAGGTACGGGAGAATTCGTTGCCGTTTCCTTTAACGGCACGCAAGCGCACCAAGTCATGACCTCGCCCACCGGCCTCTCTGGCTCGTGGACCGACCACAGCTCCGCTTCGGTCCTGCAGTGGGAAGCGGTGAGCTGGTCTCCCGAGCTCGGCGTGTTTGTGGCCGTGGCGCTCAACGGCACTGCAAGTACGGGCATGATGATAAGTCCGGATGGAGCGACGTGGACCAGCCTGCCGGTGGCGACAACCAACCTCTGGAGCGGTATCACATACAGCCCCGACCTCGGCGTGTTTGTCGCGCTCGGCAATTCGGGCTATGCAGTCAACACCTCTACCGTCGCCGCTCCCGCCATTAGCGCGATTTCTTCCGGCACTCCCGGATCTTCAACTGCAACGATCACCTGGACGACAGACGAGAAGGCGAGCAGCCGAGTATTTTATAGTACGGACTTGAGCTACGGCTCTTCGACGACGCTCGATGCTTCGCTTGTATTCAGCCACTCGGTCGGACTTTCCGGCCTCACCTGCGGCACGGCGTATCATTACAAAGTGAGCTCGACGCTCTTCGGACAGAATACGCTTTCCGGCGACAACACCTTTATCACTACGCTCGGCGCATGCGTTCCGCCGACGGTCACTGCGCAGACCGCTTCTTCTCTCACGCAGACATCTGCTACGCTGAACGGCGCCATCACGGCAACCGGCGGAGCGAATGCGACCATCCGAGGATTCAACTATGGCCTCTCCGCCGGATACGGCAGCACCATCAACACGAGCGGGAGCTATTCCACCGGCGCCTACGCTGCAAATCTCACCGGTCTCTTATGCGGCAATACGTATCACTACCAGGCATACGCGACGAATTCCGCGGGTACGGGAACAAGCACTCCTGATGCGACGTTTGCGACGTCGGCGTGCGCTTCATCGTCCGGAAGCGGCGGGAGCCATGGAACGACTATCGGTTTTTCCGATGTCTGGCCGACCGGCATTAGCGGAGCGCCGCTCGATTTTTCCATAAACGGGGGAGCGCGAAGCGCGGGAACGCCGACGCTCGCGATCATGCTCAACGGAGATCCGAAAACAGTTTCCGGCTACGCGATTTCTCTCGATCCTCAATTCATCGGAGGAGGCATCATGCCGTACGCGGCATCGACTGCATTCACACTGCCCGATGTTGCCGGAATATACACGCTCTATGTCGAATATTTTTCTACCACCGGACGAGTTTCTCCGGTCATCGCGCATAGCATCGCATATCAGAAAGGACGGGCGGCGAGTGCGAGCGGACTTTTTATGCGCACGCTTGCCGCAGGCGTGTCTGACTCGGAAGTTTTCACGCTCCAAAAATTCTTGAACGCTCGCGGCTTCACGCTCGTGCTTGCGGGTCCCGGTTCTCCGGGCAGCGAAACGGAATTTTACGGCCGTGCGACAAAAAATGCGGTCATCAAATTCCAGGAAGCTCACAAGGCAGAAATTCTTGCTCCGCTCGGGCTCTCGCAGGGGACCGGCACGTTCGGCCGCGCGACCATGACGTTCGCAAACACGCTTCTTGCCGGCGGACAGTGATCCGCTTTTTGTGCCGAGAGGGAGAGATTCGAATAAATTGCCAAATCCCCAGTTTTAGGGGCTTTTTTGCTTTCCAATAGGGGCTTTTCGCACTATAATATATATGCAGCTTGGATTTCAAATTTGGTATATTTTGAAACACTTTTTTTCTAAAATTTTAGCTCTGGCACTTGTCGTGTCGATGGGTTGGGGACTCCTGCCCGGCTTTGCTTTTGCGGCAAGCGTAGATACCGTCGGCTATCAGGGCTACGTTACGAATTCATCGGGTGTTGCGCAAAGCGGATCACAGACCGTGCGCATTCGCATCTATGATGCATCGAGCGGCGGCACGCTCCTCTTTGACGAAACGCATTCCGGCATCGTCTTTACGAACGGATATTTTTCATTGCCGATCGGCGGCGGCTCGTACAATGGCGGATCGTTCGCTTCGGTCGCCGCGATGCCGTTCGACCAGCAATATTTCGTCACGCTTGAGATCACGACGCTCGGTACCGGCGAAATGGCTCCCCGCACGCCGATCAATTCCGTGCTCTACGCACAGCGCACCTACGGCGTTGTTGCCCAGGCAACGGATCCCGCAACGAACCTTACCGCCGGCAAGGTCTATTTCAATACGACGACTAACACGTTCAAAGTCTACAACGGCACGGCATGGGTCGGGCTCTCCGGCGGCAGCGGACTGACATCGCTCAATGCGCAGACCGGCAGCTCGCAGACGTTTGCAACGACTACCACCGGCAATAGCTTCACGATCTCATCCGCCGGCGACGTGCACTCGTTCAACATTCCGATGGCATCGGCTTCCGGATCGGTCACCGCCGGATTGCTGTCGAACGCCGATTGGACGACATTCAACAACAAGCTTTCAAGCGTTGATCTCGGTAGCGCAAATGCAACCGGCACGCTTGCTGCCGGACGCTTTCCTGCGCTCACCGGCGATGTCACCACAAGCGCAGGCTCGCTTGCGACAGCGATCGCAAACGGCGTCGTCTCCCTCGCAAAGCTCGCAGGCAACTCGGTTGACTCATCGAAAATCGTGGACAACTCGATCGTGAATGCTGACGTCAATGCTTCCGCTGCGATTGATTACAGCAAGCTCAATCTTTCAGGCAGCATTCTGGCAGGCGATCTCGCTTCGAATTCAGTTACTACAGCAAAGATTAACAACAATGCCGTCACGCTCGGCAAAATCGCCACGATCGCAGATCAGACTATTCTCGGCAACAACACGGGAAGCGCAGCTTCGCCGCTCGCGCTCACCGCAGCTCAAGTCAAAACGCTTCTTGCGATCTCGAACACCGATATCTCCGGGCTTGGGACGCTTGCAACGCAGAACGGAACTTTTTCAGGAACGTCATCCGGCACGAACACCGGCGACGTCACGCTCGGCGGCGAAAACTATCTTTCACTTTCCGGACAGACTTTTACGGCAAGCGCTGTGAATCTTTCGGGCACCAATGCCACCGGCATACTTGCCGCCGGCAGGTTCCCGGCGCTCACCGGCGACATCACTACTTCCGCCGGAAGCCTTGCAACGGCGCTCGCCAATAACGCTGTGACATCGCCAAAGATCGCGGCCAATGCCGTGGACGGCACGAAGATCGATCTCGGTTCCGGCGTCGCGGGCGACATGATGTACTACGACGGCACGAATTGGGTCGCGCTTCCGCTCGGCGCGGCAGGCAAATTCCTGCAGGTGAATCCGGGAGCGACCGCTCCACAGTGGGCTACGGTTGCTAGCGTTGCTCCGGGCACCGCGACAAACAATACTATCCGCTGGAACGGCACGGCATGGGTAGAAAGTTCCACGCTTACCAACAACGATACGACGCTCGCAACAACCGACAATTTCAATCAAACCGGCGCAGCGACATTCAGCACCGGCACCGGCGCGGTCTCCCTCAATGGCGCGACGACGGTGAACGTCGGCGCAGCGCGTCCGCTGACGCTTATCACTTCTGCAAATTCGACCCAGGCAGTTTCCCGTTTCCAGAATGCTGACGGAAGCTTCGATGTGTTTACCGGCGCGGGCTCTCCCGAGACCGTGGTTACGGCGAACGTCGGCGACCTGTATGTCGATTCGAGTTCAGGCGCGATGTATCAGAAGCGCACAACGAGCGGCGATGCCATAAACTGGATCGCCTTCGGCGCCTCAGGCGCAGACTCGACGACTGCGTCAAACGGCCTCACGCTCTCAGGTTCCGATGTGCAGCTCGGCGGCTCGCTTGCTTCAAACACCACGATCAATACAAGCGGACATTCGCTGACTTTCCATGGCACGGCAGACACGATCTTTTCAAACTCCGGCACGCTCACGCTCGGCGGCGCGTCTCCGCTCATATTTGACGGAGCGACTCCGGATGCGAACAAAACGACTTTTTCCATAACCGATCCTACCGGCGCGAACACAGTCACTGTTCCAAACAGAAGCGGCACGCTCTCGCTCTCTGGCGACACTTTCACCGGAAACGTGACCGGAACGCTCAACGCAAGCGGCGCGACGGCGCTGACGATCGCCAACTCCGCCGTCACGCTCGGAAAGATCGCAAACATTGCCGATCAGACACTTCTCGGCAACAATACCGGAGGCGCCGCTGCGCCGCTCGCACTCACCGCTACACAGGCAAAAACGCTTCTTGCAATTTCAAATACTGATGTGTCGGGACTTGGCACTCTCGCAACGCAGAATGGCACTTTTTCAGGAACGTCATCCGGCACGAACACCGGAGATGTTACGCTTGCCGGTGAAAACTATATCTCTCGCTCAGGACAAGTTCTCACTCTGAGTGCAGTCGATCTTTCCGGCTCGAACGTTACCGGAACACTTGCTGCGGGACGATTCCCGGCGCTCACCGGCGACGTGACAAATTCTGCGGGCTCTCTTGGCACGACAATCGCTGCCGGCTCTGTTACTCTCGCAAAGCAAGCAAACCTTGCGGCCAATTCCATAATTGGCAACAACACTGGCTCACCAGCAACTCCGCTTGCGCTCACCGCTTCGCAAGTCAAAGCACTTTTGGCGATCACTAATACCGATGTTTCCGGGCTTGGCACTATGGCCACGCAGAATGCCAATGCGGTTGCTATTACCGGCGGATCGGCAGCACTTAGCGGGAACTTTGCAACTCTTAAAGGCACTGACTATACAACTACGGGAGTGCAAAACGATGTCGCGCTCGGAGCTGGCGGCGTCATTAAGTACACAGGTTCTGGCACGGCAACTCTCAAAGGCATCACTGGCGGCACTGACGGCCGACATCTCCAGCTCATCAACGATTCAGGAAATGTTCTCACGCTCGGAAACCAATCGGGTACTTCCACGGCAGGCAATCGCATCATCACCGGCACAGGTGCGGATCTTGCTGTCGCCGACGGAGCAGTGGCTGACCTCGTCTACGACTCTGGAGCATCGCGCTGGAGGGTAGCGGGCACTACGCTTGCCGGTACTATTATCGGCACGAACACCGGAGATGTTACGCTTTCAGGCGAGAATTATCTTTCACTTTCCGGACAGGCAATTACTGCGGCTGCGGTCAATCTTTCGGGTACAAACGCAACCGGCACGCTCGCAGCCGGCAGATTCCCGGCGCTCACCGGCGACATCACTACTTCCGCCGGAAGCCTTGCGACGGCGATTGCTGCAAACGCAGTTTCATATTCAAAATTTACAACTGTCGGCGCAAGCTCGCTTGTGGGTAACGGAACGGGATCCACCGCAAACGCAACTGACATCGCGCTTGGTACAGGACTTTCATTTACCGGCAGCACGCTGAATGCTGCGGGCATTACTGCGCTCGCTGCGATCGGCGCTGTTCCAAATAATAATGGCGCGAGTATTTCTGGTACAACACTTACACTCCAGCCAGCTGATGCAACTCACGGCGGTGTTGTTATCAACGGTACGCAAACATTCGGCGGAGCAAAAACTCTTGCGGCAAATTCGGTTGTCGGTACTGACACATTCGGAACCAATTCCATCACTGATTCGGGAGCGCTCACGGTCAGTGCTTCCGGAACTCAGCTTGTCATTCAGGAAACAGGGGATACCCTTGGATCTTCAAAATTGACTTTGGCAAATCGTACCGGTCTTAATGGCGCGTTGTTTGAAAATCCAAGCATCGATCTTGTTGACTTCGGATTTAAAGCAAGTAGCGGTGCGCAGCAGAATATCCGTTTTGAGCATCGCGGGGGGTCTTTGGTTAATAGCAATAACTCAGATGGCGAGTTCCAATTTCTTGATATCAACGGATGCTCCGGCTTCACTTGTCCTCTTCCTCTGGTTGTTGGCAATGGAGCAATTATTATGTCAGTTCCCGCCAATGGAGCATTCTTAAACAGTCCTGCGTTAGTCGGAATTGGAACGCTAACCCCAGCTGGCCTGCTCGATATTTCAAAAGCACTTTCTGGTACACCGAGTGCCAGTGTTGGACCATATTTCTCAGAAAGCGCGTCAACATTTACCGACAACAATACAGCCGCAAGCGG
>Ga0134121_10000604_pt1 | contig 39744 bp, 27 predicted proteins | sample KB301_FD_96463 | JGI IMG/M metagenome (GOLD analysis project Ga0134121, IMG submission 96463) | Terrestrial soil microbial communities without Nitrogen fertilizer from Kellogg Biological Station, Michigan, USA - KB3-0-1 | ecosystem: Environmental > Terrestrial > Soil > Unclassified ...
GTAGTAGACGCGCTCGTCGGGAGCGACGCCGTCGCCGTGGCCGCGCTCGACCATGAACGGCCGCGGCACGATCAGGGCCGCCATCTCCGCGTAGTTGAACGTGTTGCCGAGGTTCCACTCGAAGATCTCGTACTCGCCGGTGGTCACGTAGCTGTAGGGGCTGTCGACCGCCGCGTTCTTCCAGATCCACTCGTTGAAGTCGGCCGAGCAGATCGAGAGGCAGTAGCGCTTGATCACGGCGGGCACGCGCATCGCCGTCTTGCCGCCGTAGCTGATGCCGTAGAAGGCGATCCGCTCGGGATCGACGAACGGCTGGGCGGCGAGCCAGTCGGTGATCACCTGGTGCTGCGGGATGATGATCGAGAAGAGATGCTTGCCGAGCAGGTTGGCCTTCCGCTGCAGGGTGCGGAACTTGTCCTGGCCGATGTACGGATTCTGCGGCGCGAAGACCACGAAGCCGCGGTCGGCGAGCTTGCAGGCATACTGCCCGTAGGCCGGCACATTCTTCTTCGCGTCGGCCACGTCCTGCGGCCGGCCTTCGAGGCCGTGCTGGGTGACGACGACCGGCCGCCGCTCGCCGTCCTTCAGATCCTTGGGGATGAGAAGAACGCCGTAAGCGTAAACGTCGGGGAAGACGTCGAGGACGACCTCGTAGCCCCGATATTTCGGCTCATCGTACACCAGGCGGCTGCGCGGGTTCGGCGGGAGCAGGGGAGTGTCGAACCGGCCGATCACGTCGTCGTAAAACTGCGTGCGGAACGGCTCGATCGACTTCTCGAATCCCGCCATCGACTTCCGGTCGGTCTTCTTCCAGAACGCCTCGTCGCGGACCCGCTCGCTGCGGCGGAGCAGGACCTGCGTGTCTTCAACGAGTTGATCGAACTGGCGCTTCAGCCGTTTCTGAGCGTCAACGGGTTCGAACTCCTTCTTCAGAGGCGACAGCGGCTTGTCGAAACCGTGGAGATCGATCCGCGGCGGGACCGGCAGCTGGGCCACTCCTTTGGTCAGCTCGAGGAGCCGGAAGAACTCCTTCTGAGACTCGCCGGGCGCCGGGGTGATCCACGCCCCGGGCGCGGCGCCGCCCCGGCCGGCGCGCGGCGCGGGCGGCCCTTTGATCTCGATCGCGGGGCCCGCCGCGACGATCAGCGGGCGCGGCATGATCAGGCTGGCGATCTCCGCGTCGCCGAACTCCTTCAGCAGCCCGAACAGGTTGCGATAGATGGGCTCCTGCCAGGCCTTCTGGCGCGACTCGAAGTAGCCGCCGACCCAGGTGACGTCGATGCGGGGATCTACGGCGCCCGCATAGAGCGCGAGCAGGCCGCCTTCGCCCACGCCGAAGACGCCGATCAGGCTCTTGCGGCCGAACCCGTCGATGAACGCGAGCGCCTTCTGGATCTCGTACCCGATGACGGTCCGTCCCATCTCGAACGCGGGGCGGTAGACGAATTCCCGGTGGGGCTGGTTCGTGGCCTTGCCGACCTGCGAGATCGAGAACGTGTCGGCGCGGTCGATCAGCGCGGGGATCAGGACCCGGCAGCCGTGCTCGGCCAGCCGGCGGGCGATCTGATGGTCCTCGTCCAGACCCGGCGAGAGGCCCGCGATCATCTCGGGCGTCTGGTCCGCATCGGGGAAGACGATCGCGAGCGGCGCATCGGGATCCTTGGGCTGGAGATAGAGGCCTTCGGCCTCGATGTTCCGCAGGACCTGCCACCGGACGTTCCGGACCTGGAACACCGCCGAGCTCGCGACGGGGCCGGCCTGGCCGGCGGCGACCGGGAACTCGGGCGCGGAGTCCTTCGACCGCTCGTCGACGATCCCCAGCATCTTCTTCAGGCGCTCGCGATGGGGCTCGACCGATTTCAAGTACGCGTCGGGAGCGCTCGTGTCGCGCTTCCAGAGGGCGGCGCGCTTCTCGACCGACGTCTCGATCTCGCGCAGCAGGAAGCGGTCGATGCCCGCGACCATCTCGGCGGCGAGGTCGCCCTGCTTGTCGAGCGCCGCGGTGCCCGGGAGCACGTCGGCCGGGACGCCGACGGCGGCGGCCAGCGGCCCGTCGCCCTGCAGGTACGCGAAGAGATCGACCACCTGTGGGTCGGTCAGGGGATCCAGGAGCTTCTCCGGCATCAGCGACAGCGTCGCCGCTTTGAGAATCTCGATCTTGTCCCGCGGCACGACCGTGCGGATGTTGTTGGCGTCGAGGACCGTAACCGCGCCGTCGGTCTGCTCGACGAGCAGCCCCATGAGGACCTGGCCGCTCTTAGTCAGGATCTGGTGGGCCGCGTACTCCGGCCGGATCATCGCGCTCGGGTCGATGATGTTCGTCGCCAGCAGCTCGAGGCTCTTCCGGTCGGCGCTGGTGAGGTCGGGGCCGATCTTGTTGCCTTCGCCCCAGAGCTGGTGGCACACGGCGCACGTCTTGGTGAAGATCGCCTTGCCGCACGCGCGATTGCCTTCACCCTTGCCCTTGCTCAAGATGTTCTGGATCGAGCGGATCTGGGCCCGCTTCTCCCCAGGAGTCGCGGCGCCGACCTTGCCCCAGTGCTTCTGGAGGAGGCCGTTCAGGGTCTCGTCGTTGAACGCCGCGATGCGCTGCAGCTCGGCAAGCGGCACCTCGGCGGGCTTGATCGCGCCCGACGCCACGGCCTTCAACAGTTCGAGGGCCGACGGAGGACGGGACGTCAGGATCGACAGCGCCCGCGTCCGAAGCGGACCGATGAACTCGGGCCACGCCGCGAGAATCGCCGTCGTGATCGACGAATCCTGGAAGCTCTGGAGCGCGCCCAGGGCCGCCGTCCGGAGCGGCGCGCTGGGGGAGCGCAGGTAGGGCAGCAGGACCGGAATGCAGTCGGGCCTGCCGATCTGTCCGAAGAGGCCGATCAGCGCGACCCCGTCGGCGTCCTTGACCTTTCCCGACAGCATCTTCAGCGCGGTGTCGTACGCCTCCTCGCTGCCGAGGCGGATGCCGACCGAGAGCCGCAGCACGTTGCGCGCATCGGCGCCGAGGATCTCCAGCAGGGGACCCATCAGCGGCTTCGGGACTTTCTCGAGCTTGCGTCCCTCGAGCGCTTTGTCCCAGCCCTGCAGGACGAGTTGCTCGTTGTCGTTGCCCTGCGCGGCGTGGTGAAGGATGACGCTCGCCGTGTAGTCGCCTTCGACCATGAACCGGCGCGCGACGCGGTCGACGATGAACTTCCGGGTGATCGGCGCGCTCCAGTCGCTGCCCATCAGCCGCAGCACCAGGTCGCGGTCGGAGACGATCTTGTCCTCGATCGCCCACCAGAGCAGCATCGGGATCTGGGGATCGTTGACGTCCTCCGAGCGCTTCAGGAGCTCGGCGACCACCGGGAGTCCGTCGCTCGCCGGCAGCCGCTTCGCGGTGCAGGCCATCTGGTTGCGCACCTGGGCGCTGGGCTCGGTCTTCGCGAGCGCGATGAGCGAGTCGCGGAACGCCGACCCGGCCTTTCGGGTGTCGCCCTGCAGGCGGATCGCCCAGGTCCGGACATCCTCGCTGGGATGCTGCAACAGCTCGGTCGCCAGCGTTTCGTCGAATCCGCCGGCGGCGGCGAGCGCCCAGAGCGGCTCCGCGTTCGCGGCCCGCGCGAGCGCCTTCTTCAGCGCCGGCAGCGCGGCCGCGTACTGTCCCTCGGCGAGACGGCGACGCGCCTCGGTCCGGTACCAGATGTTCGGATGGTTGAGGACGTCGACGAGCTCGAGGCTCGTCATCTTCCGCAGGTCCGGCCGCGGCAGCTTCGGCGCGTCCTTGTGGGAAAGCCGGTAGATGCGGCCGTTCGTCTTGTCCCAGTTGTTGCGCGGATCGACGTGGTTGGCGCGCGCGTCGTACCAGTCGACGATGTAGACGGCGCCGTCGGGGCCGATCAGCGTGTCGACGGGCCGGAACCACTTGTCGCCGGAGAGGATGAGGTCGCCGCCGTGGCGGTTGACGAAGCTCGATCCCTTCGGCTCGACGACGTGCCAGTAGATGTCGTTCGAGAGGATGTTGGCCGCGATGTACTGGTCGTTGTACTTCGTCGGGAAGGCGCCGCCCTGGTAGATGGTGCCGCCGATCGTGACGTGACCGCCCTTGAAGCCGGTGTACGGGACGTGCTCGAAGTAGCCGTACGTGTTCGGGTTGTGGAGCGGCCCGTGCTTGCTGAAGCCCTTGAGATAGTAGGCGCCCTGGACCTGGTGGAGCATCGCGAAGCCGCCCCAGTTCGTCCCGGCGATGACGTTGCCGTGGCGGTCGAAATCGAGTCCCCACGTGTTGCCGCCGCCTTCCGCGAAGAGCTCGAACTCCTTCGTCCGCGGGTGATACCGCCAGATGCCCTGCTGGAACTCGATCCCGCGGATCTTCGTCGTGCTCGTGGAGCCCGCGGCGCCGTAGAGCCAGCCGTCGGGCCCCCACTGCAGCGAGTTGGCGACGGAATGGGTGTCCTCCATGCCGAAGCCGGTCAGGAGGACTTCGGGATCGCCGTCGGGAACGTCGTCGCCGTTCTTGTCGGCATAGAAGAGCAGGTAGGGCGGCTGCGCGACGAAGACGCCCCCGTAGCCGAGGCACATGCCGCTCGCGATGTTCAGGCCCGTAACGAAGTCCTTCGCGGTCTCGTAGGTGCCGTCGCCGTCCTTGTCCTCGAGGATCGTGATCTTGTCGGCGCCCTTCGGCCCCTTGGGCGGCGGCTCGGGCACGCGGTCGTAGACGGTGCGGAGGTACTCGTCGACCTTCACCGCCTTCAACCCCTCGGGATTGGGGTACTGCAGGTACTGGATGAGCCAGATGCGGCCGCGGTCGTCGAAGCTGATCGTCAGCGGCTGCCGGATCGTCGGCTCGCTCGCGACGAGCCGGACCTCGAACCCGTCGGCGACCTTCATCCGCTTGACGGCTTCCTCGGGGGAGAGGCTTTGAGTAGCGGCGGCCGACGCGAGGAACAGCGAGAGAGCGAGCGTGTGAAGTTTCATGCGTTCCCAGACTGAGTAGGTGTCCCGCTCCCGCCTACTCTACGGTGTCCGGCCGATCCCAGTTAAGACTATTTGCGCAGATCGGCGAGACGCTCCCGCGACACCCGGTCGATCCAGGTGCGGGGATACTCGGCGATCAGGGCCTCGAAGGCGCGGATCGCCTCGTCCTTCTTCCCGTCGCGCGCGAGCTTCGCCGCCTCGCCGAACTTCGCCTCGCCTTCCGTGTGGCCCGAGCGGCTGATGCGGACGGCCTCGTCGATGGTGATCTCCGCCGGCACTTTCTTCAGGACGGGCGGATCGGTGCGGGTGATCATCGAGAACGCCTCGGGGGAGCGCTCGCGGAAGAGGCGGGCGCGCATGTCGTCCGCGTGGTTCATCGAATCCCCGCCGGCGCGGCCCGCGGCCGGATCGATGTCGGCGATCGCGATCTCGTCCTTGCCCTCGGCTTTCGCGATCACCTTGCCCTGCGGGGAGAGAATCATCGTCCCCGCGCCGCGCTGCGAGACGACGACGTAGACGTAGTTCTCGACCGCGCGCGTCCGGAATGCGGCGAGGCTGATGTCGGCATCGCCCATCGCCGCGCCGCCGAGCGTGGGATGGAAGATGATGTCCGCGCCTCCGAGCGCGAGGCAGCGGGCGGCCTCGGGGAAGACCATGTCGTAGCAGATCAGCATGCCGACGGTCCCGAGATCGGGCGTGGGGAAGACCGGGAAGCCTTCGCCGCGTTTCTTGTGCAGCTCGTGGATCGGCATGTTGACCTTGTGATAGCGGCCGATCTCCCGGCCGTCGCGGCCGAGGAAGAACGCGGTGTTGCGGACGGCGCCGGAGTCGAAGGTGTCGTTGCAGCAGACGAGATACATCTGATGGGAGGCGGCCGCCTTGCCGAGCCGGTCGAGCATGCGATCCACCGCGCGCGGAAGGACGTCGCCGAGATTCGCCTGGGGCGCTTCCTCCCATTGCCCGAGTCCGAGCGTATCTTCCGGGAGTGCGACGACGTCGCACTTCGCCGCGCCGGCCTTGTGGACGAGACCTTCGAGTTCGGCCAGGTTGGCATCGACGCGCGCAAGGACTTCGGCGGCGTCCTTGATGCGCCAATCGATGAGCCGGGACTTCGGCTGGACCGAGCCGATGCGGATCGTGCGGCCCGGAGACGGCGCCATGGGCACGGGCGCTTCGGAGGTCGCGCATCCCGCGAGGAGCGCCAGAAGGCTCAGCAGGTTCTTCATACCTATGTAAAGCCCGTGGCTGCGCATTGTTGCTTGACCGAGCAGATTCCCCCGATACGCTCATACCCATGATCCACAAGGATGCGGCGTCGCTGATCGGGAACACGCCCGTGGTCGAGCTGTCGAAGCTGACGAAAGGCCTGAAGGGCGCGATCTATGCCAAGATCGAGTTCACCAATCCCGGCGCGAGCAAGAAGGACCGCATCGCGCTGCGGATGATCGACGACGCGCTCGCCGACGGCCGGCTCAAGCCCGGCCAGACGGTGGTGGAGCTCACGAGCGGCAACACCGGCACGGGACTCGCGATCGTCTGCGCCTCGCGCGGCCTCAAGTTCGTCGCGGTGATGTCGTCCGGCAATTCCGTCGAGCGGCGGCGGATGATCGAGGGGCTGGGCGCGAAGGTCGAGCTCGTGCCTCAGGCGCCGGGCTCGCCGCAGGGGCAGGTGTCCGGCGCCGATCTCGACCTCGTCCAACAGCGGGCCGAGCAGCTCACGAAGGAGCTCGGCGCGTTCCGGTGCGACCAGTTCCGCGACGCGGCCAACGTGCGGGCCCACGAGGAAGGGACCGCGCAGGAGATCTGGCGGGATCTCGGCGGGAAGATCAACGCATTCTGCGACTTCGTCGGGTCAGGCGGGACGTTCGTCGGGGTCTCGCGCGGCCTCAAGAAGCACGATCCGTCGATCCGCTGCTATGCGGTCGAGCCCGAGTCGGCGGCGGTGCTTACCGGAAAACCGGTGACGCGCGCGAACCATCGGATCCAGGGCGGGGGCTATTCGATGAAGCCGCCGCTGTGGGAGGATCGGCTCGTCGACGGCTCGCTGCTCGTCTCCGACGAGGAGGCGATGCACTGGGCGCGCGAGCTGGGCCGGGTCGAGGCGATCTTCGGCGGCTTCTCCTCGGGGGCGAACCTGGCGGCGGCGATGAAGCTGCTCCAGTCGCAGCCCGACGCTCGCGTCGTCTTCCTGGTGAACGACAGCGGCCTCAAGTACCTGAGCACGGATCTGTGGCCGTAGCTAGAACTTGAACTCCAACGGCGTCATCGGCTCGGACGTCACCATCACCCAGGCGTGGCGCGTCCCGTGGAATTCGTTCCATGCTTCGATCGTGTAGACCCCCGGCGGCAGGCCGCGGATTTCGAATTTCCCGTCGAACCCGGTGACCGCAAAGTAGGGGTGCTCCAACACGCCCGCGTAAGCGACCATGTGGCCGTGGATGTTGCACTTGAACTGGACCATCACCTCGGGCTTGTCGAAGACCTTCGTCGTCGACTGATCCTGCATCATCGACTCGTTGAACGCGGGGTTGTGGAACGGATTGGAGAAGACGTTGTGGATCCCCGAGTCGGACGACTGGATCTTGAGCGGCTGGCCCGCGCGCACTCCGAACACGTGGGGGATGAACTCGTTGCCGTGCTGGTCGAGGACAAAGGCTTCCTTCGGCACGTCGAAGCGACGGTCTTCGAGTCCGCTCTTGACGTAGACGAAGACCCAGGGAAGAAGGCCTTCCCGGCCGGAGACCGTGCCGGCGACGACGCCCGGCGGCAGCACAACGGGAGCCGGCGGCGACGCGCACCCCGAGAGGAAAAGGAGCAGGCAGGCGCGGGTCATTTCCTCGTCAGCTTGTCCGCGGCGCCGGCGAGACGGTAGAGTTCCGCGGTCCGGTCGAACGCCGGGTCCTTGGCGTTGATCAGCGTCAGCGGCCGCGGCGCGAGCGCGCCCAGCGCCTCGGGGATGTCGCAGATCTTCAGGATGCCGAGGAAGTGGGGCCCCGACTGGTGGGAGGCCGGCGGGTCGACGATCGTCACGCTTTTGATCTCCGGGCGCAGCAGCGCCGCGTAGGCCGCGAGAATGCCCGCCTCGCCGCGGCCGACCAGGTGGCCGTTCGCGGCGACGAGTTCCGAGACGCGCACGCTGTCGGCCGTCATGCCGAGCAGCGCCATCGACCGCTCCACGGTGTTCGGCGGATTCTTCCGCGTCCAGCCGGTGGACGGCTGGACGATCGAGAACGGTTTCCCGCTCACCACCGGCGACGCCCACTCCGGCAGCTGGTCCGACGGAGAATCCTGGGCATTCAGCACGACGACCCATCCTTCGTCACCGCCCGGTTTCAGGATCGTCAGCGCGCGGCCGTCGCCGCGGCGGATCCCCGCCCGCGGAAGCTGCTCGACGAGACTCTTCTTCCACGCCTCGAAGCCGTCCGCCGTCGGCGCCGCGGTCTTCGTCGCCGGCAGGAAGATCTCGTCGATCTTCGTGTTGCGGCAGTCGGCGGGAATGTCCTTTTCCTCGGGGAAGACGCGGAGCCTCGACGGCTCGATCCGATACTTGCCCTTCTCGCCGGTGTGGCCCATGTCGGGATCGGTCACCGACTTGAGGTCCTGCTTCAGGGTCCGATTGAAGAATTCGAAGATCGCGCGGCGCAGATCGGTGCGATACGCGTGGCCGCCGACGCTCACCATCGCATCGACCTTGTCGCTCACCCCGAACTTGGAGTACAGCCGCTCCAGCCGGTTCACGATCCGGTCGTTGGCCGGCATCGGAAAGATCCGGTCGTCATCCGAGTTCGTGAACAGCAACGGACGGGGGCAGATCAGTCCGGCGATCGTCGTCCAGTTCCAGCGGTAATTGTTGTAGAGGAACATGCAATCGCAGTGGCCGTTCACGCCGTCCTCGCCGACGTACCACGTGAGGTCGGACATGCCGCTGACGGGCGCCGAGGCCTTGACGCGATCGTCCGCCGCCGAGATCCAGACCGTCGCGGCGCCGCCGCCGCTGATCCCGGTGGCTCCGATGCGGTCGGGATCCACCTCCGGACGGGACTGGAGGTAGTCGATGCCGCGAATCGCGTTCCAGCACTCCACGCCGGCCGGCGTGAACCCTGCGGAATGCCACCACCACCGCTGGAAACTGTAGGTGCCGTGGTGGGTGGTGTTGACTTCGCCGAGCTCGTGGGTGTCCGTGACCAGGCAGACGTACCCGTGATTGGCGAACCAGATCCCGTGATCCTGGTAGGCGCTCTTGTTGCCGTTCTTTCCCATGCCGGAGTGGCCGCACTGGTAGAGGATCGCGGGACACTTTCCGTCGGGCAGGGGATCGGGCACGTACAGGCTCGCCGTGACATAGATCCCGGGCTTGCTCTGGTAGTGGAGTTTCTCGATCGTGCAGCCCGGGATGTCGGTCAGCTTGCCGGTGATCGTCGCCTTCAGCGGCGTCTTTTCCGGCAGCGGCCAGAGGCCGAGCATGTCGAGGTACTGCTGGTGGAGCGTCGGCCGGAGCTTCTCGAAGTCGGCGGCCGTCTTGACCTCCGGCAGGAAGTCCCGTTCGAGCTGCTTCGCCCGATCGGTCATGAAGTCGCGGATCGCGCGATCCGCGGGCGTCTGCTGCGCCGCCAGAATGAAGAGCGCCGCCGCGATGGTCCCCATCACTTTCCTCCCTGAGGTTCGTATTCGACCCAGCGAGTCGCCACGGTCTTTCCCGTTTTCAGTTCCCACGGCGCCGGCTTTCCGGTCCCGAAGACGTGCGATTCGCGATGATCGCCCGCGTCGTCCTTCCAGTCGAACGTCACCTTGGTGCCGTCCTTCGACGCGGACTTGTACACGAGGTGCACTTCCGCGCGCTGATAGCCCTTGCCCCCGTCGTTCTTGAACCGGACGCGGATCGGACCGGTGGGGCCGTCGGGAAGATCGACGCTGCCGTAGCACAGGCTCTGCGACCAGAAGTCGGTCGGCTCGTCGCCGCGGCGCGCGATCTGCCAGTCCTTGACGATGGGCTTCCACGACTTGCCGCCGTCGGTCGAGTATTCGATCTGATACTTCACCTCGGGGCTCGGGGGGGCGCTCGAGGAGACATGGGCGGCGGCGATGATCGCCGCGACCGGTTCCTTGCGGGGCGTCGCCGCCTCGAGCGTGACGGTGCGCGTGCCGAACGCGCCGTCGACGAGGTGGGCCTGCGCCTGGGGCAGCGTGGGGCCGGCGGAGACGACGGCCTTGCCGGACGACTCGAAGTCGACCTTCGTCCCGCCGTCCTTGAGGCGCGGGATCGTGGAGACGCTGACCTGGCACACGGTGGTGATCGTGAGGCCCGCGGAGGCGAGATCCTTGGCGCCTGCCCCCAACCGCAGGAAGTACTGGCGGAAGCCTTTGACGTGGTCGGTGAGGTCGAGCCCGTCCGCGAACGCGCCGATCTCCTTCCACGTCTTGCCCTGATCGGTGGAAACCGACACGGGGCAGGTCGCCTTGCCGCGAAGCACGAGGCCGTTCTTTCCGCCGGCGTCGTAGATGCCCCACTGGGCGGTGTTGGGCGGCGTGCATCCGATCATGTAGGGGGAGTAGAACTCGAACGTCACCTGGTGATCGTTCTCCTCGAGCACGCCTTCCTTGTAGTCGCCCGTCGCGAAGTTGGGCGCGTACGTGAAGACCGCGTTCGCGTAGCGGGCCTGGCCTTCCTTGTAGGGCGAGCTGACCTTGGACTTGTACATCTTCTCGGGCTGATTGACCCAGGTCTGGGGCCTCGCGGGTCCGGGAACGCCGGCGGCGTTGTAATTGATGCCCCAGAAGACGAACGTCTTCCCGTCGGCGAGGCCGGGGTCCAGGTAGCGGCGCAGCGTTTCGCCGCGGCGCAGGTGGATCATCGGGGGCACGCCCGCGTAGCCCGCCATGTACTCGGCTGTCGAGTAGAGGGTGTAGACGCCGAACGCGTCCTGGGGATGAAGACCGGCGACGATCCAGCCATTCTGCTTCTCGGGCTTGTACTTCTGGTCGCCGAGCTTCTTGAGGTTCGCCTTGACCTCGGGGATCGAGAGGAGCGCCGTGCCCTCGTCGTTGTAGATCACCGTCGAGATGTCGTGGTCGAGCAGGACCCACTTGCCGTCGCCGTACGGTCCGCCGGTGAGCCACGCCTCGAACGAGTTGTGTCCCTCGACGCCCATTCCGCGGCCGCGGCCGTGGCCGAGGAGGAATTCCATCTCGGCGGTCCACTGCGAGTGGGTGGTGCCGCACAGGCCGTAGCCGTGGGCGAAGAGGCCGGTCCAGTACTCGCGGGTGCGGAGGTCGCCGCCCTTGTTCCAGCCCTTGCCCCAGAGGTCCTCCTGGCCTTCGGTGCCGTGCCAGTAGTGCGTGTTGCGCCAGAACCAGGCGGCGAGCGCCTTCTGCTCGTCGGTCTTCACCTCCTGGCCGGTGACGCGCTTGTACAGCTCGGCCTGCGTGACGAAGAGCCGCTCGAACGTCGAGCAAGAGAGCTCGCCGGGGTACCACGGATGATCGGTCTTCGTCTGCGGATCGCCGTTGTCGGCGACCGCGATGCCGCCGGCGACGAAGAGAACGGCGGCGGCGATGAGGTGACGCATCATGAGGGCTCTCCTGTTGACTCTACGCCCCCGCTCCGGCCGGTGAGTGGATCCGAGGCGGGGAATTGTACTCCTCCGATCCGCGCGCTGCAATGACGCGCGACCGCGGCGGCCGCGGTCACGGTCAGCGTGAGGGACGTCGCCAGGGTCAGCAGCTGATAGACCAGGCCCAGGACAGACTCGCCGAGGAGGTACAGGACGTTCGTGGCCGCCGAGCCGATGAAGAGGAGCACGAACCACACTCCCAGGAGGTTGTGGATCCGGGTCGCACGTTCTCGAACGGCGTCCTCATCGGGCGTGGTCCGCACGGCTTCGACGCTCACCCAGAGCAGGATCAAGCTCTCCATGACTTCGACCAGGCTCCAGACGATGGTGCCGGCGTTGACGGCATTGAGAGAGCCGATGCTTCCCAGGAACTGGAACCGGGCGGCGAAGCGGAGGATGAACGAGAGTTGCAGAAGTCCCGCGGCCTTGCGACCGGTGGCTTGAAGAGGCCCATTCCCCGGATGCCGGAGTCGCGCCACGGCGGATCCCCAGAGGACCGGCAGGGCAAACGAGACGAGCAGACTGCTCAGCGGCTCGCAGAGCGCCAGGGTGCGGGGCGTGCCGAGGTAATTCCAACCGGCAAGGGTCAGTTCCTGTCCCGCGACCGCGACCAGGGAGGCCCATTGAAGAAAGGCGGTGTGGCCCGTCGTTCTCCGATGTATCGCGACCACGAGGGCTCCCAGAACTCCGGGAAAGACGAGGTGACCGAGAACGAACAGTAGCCAGGTGACGCCGGGAAAGCTGGCGGTGCCCTTCACGGCGAGCGTCGCCATCGGCGGCAGCGCAGACACCGCGGTTTCCGCCAGTAACACGATCCCGAAGATCGGAAACAGGCGTTCCGGCTTCAACCGGTCGCCGTTCATGCCGTCACTCCTTCCGCACGGGCGATGACGAAGGTCAGCGTGAGATAAAAGGCGGCCATCCAGAGCTGGAGCGGGACGAGACGGTCTCCGCCACCCAGCTCGTAATACCTTAGTCCGGTCGCGGTCAAAGTAGCGGCCACCACCACGATCCAGCCGACCATCAACCGATGAACGCGACCCATTCGCAGGACACCGACGGTCTCGTCGGAGATCCGGCGGAGCATCTCGACGGAACCCCACAGGAGGAGGATCCGCTCTCCCAGGTGAAGCAGCGACATCAGCAAACCATACCAACCCGGAAGCGAGAGGGCGAACTTCGGAAGCTCGCGGGAGACCGAATAGAGATAGGGAGCTTGCTGCACGACCATGCAGACGAATCCCGCGAGGGCCAGCCCGGCGCCGATCCGTCCCCGTCTGACGTCCTTCGGTTCCGTCGGATTTCGCCGGAGCGCCCTCGCCGCCCCCCAGAGCAGGGGAGCTCCGAGAGCCGTGAACAGCATGGCCGGGACCTGGAAGTACAAGAAGGCCGCGTATCCGCCGGCGAGATGCAGATCGAGCACTCGGGGGATCGTCCCGCCGAGCTGCAGGGCGATCATCGTGAAGACGGCCAGGACAAAGACGGCCCGGCATCGCAGCACCAGCAGGATTCCGAGGAGCATCGCCAGGACCGACCACCCGTGATAAACCCAGGACGGGATTTCCAGGTACCGGTTGGGCGGGTGCACGGCGGAGATCCACGGGGCAAAACCCGCAGCCGACTCGATCACCAATGCGACGGCGAGAAGGCGACGCCAACGGTCGCTCATGCGACGGCCGGCTGCTCTTTCGGAAGATGGCGGAAGCGGCGCGCGAAGGTGAACGCGGTGATGACGATCACCGTCACGTAAATCAGGTTGCGCAGGAAGTTGGGCTGACCCGCCTTCGCGAACGGCGGGGACGTCATCGCGACCATGACCGCGGAGTTGACGAGCATCATGCACGCCCAGCCGACCATCAGGTAGTGGACCCGCACGAGACGCTGAAGCAGAACCTCCCGCTCCGGCGCCGACCGCATCATCTCGACGGAGGCCCAGAGCAGGAGAACCCGGACGACGAGGCGGACGAGCGAGTTCACCGCGAAGGACGGCGCTCCGGGATCGAAGCTCCGGCCGAACGACGGAATCTCGTTGATGAACGCAAAGAAGAAGCCGAGCTGCGCGATCCCGGCCCCGATGCGGCCGAACTGGTCCAGCCGCGGATGATCGGGATGGTCGTGGCGCGCCAGGGCGGCGGCCCAGAGCAGCGCGCCTCCCGCGCCCATCAGCACCAGCGCGGGAACGCTGAAGTACACCAGGGGCGCGCGGACTCCCGCGCCGGAGTACGGACGGAGGAACATGTACGAACTGACGACCATCACCGCCAGCAGGCTGAACGCCGCGAATCCCGGCGCCGCCCAGGAGGAGGGATCCGTCCCGGCCTTGAACGACCGGATCAGCAGGACGATGCCGAGCATGACCGCGACGACGGCGAGAACGCGCTGAGGCAGCGGATCGGAGCTCCGCATGAAGCCGGCGGCGATCCCTTCCGCGATCAGGAAGCAGGAGAGCGTGATCAGCCAGAGATCGGTCGGGCGGCGGCGTTCGTCCATCCCGACGTCATCTTACCATCAGCTCCCATTTCTCCCCGAAGAAGTCGGCGGCCGCGACCTTCTTCGCTCCGACGTCCATGACGGCCCAGTCGGGCAGCATCGGGACGTGGCGCGAGTTGCTCGCGGGCGCCTGGTCCTGGAACGTGAAGCCGCTGTTGAGGACGACGTAGCGCTTCGGATTCAGCGGATTCGGATAGATCAGCACCGGGACGTGGCTGTCGGCGGGGAACTTCTGCGACCCGGCGACGATCTCCTTCGGCGTCCAGCGGATCGGCAGCTTCTCGACGATGCCCTCCAGCTGCTTGTTGCTCTGAGGGTCGCCCCAGAAGACCAGATTGCTCGACGCGATGACGTCGGGCGTGACGGCGTCGTCCTTGATCACCCGAGCGTCGCCGCGGAAGAACTTGCGCCACATCTCGATCGCGCGCGCCTGCTCGGCGGCGATCCACGCGCCCGTCTTCTCGTGCATTGGCTTGCCGGTCGGGATCACGAAGACGAAGCTGTCCATGAACGCGTCGTCGATCGGCCCCTGGAGCCCGTGGCGCTTCCGCAGGCCGTCGTCGAGCGTTCCGTTCGTCCACTTGCCGTCGACCTTCTTGAGGGGCACGTTTCCGCTGACGATCTGTCCGTCGATCTCCACCTGCTTCCACAGCCCGCCGATCGTTAGGGCGGAGACGTTCTTCGTGGTCGCCTTGGCCAGGCCGCCGTTGTTTTCCACGTCGACGGTCGCCCGCTCCCAATGTTTCTCGAGGCCGTCGACGGTCAGCCACTTCATCTGGTTGTAGCGGAGCGTCCAGGTCGTGAACCGGATCTTCCTGGGATTGGGATCGCGACCCTTCGCGGCGAACTCGTCGATGCGCTTCGCGACGTCCTTCTTCGCCTCGGGCTCGTACTTGTGCTCGGTCTTCGGCCCGATGACGTGGATCAGATCGAGGCCTTCGTCCTTCATCGCCTTCGCCATGATGTCGGCCGCCTGCTTCTGCTTGTCGATCTCCCCGCTGTACGCGACGACCGGGCAGTTGAAGAGGTTGACCGCGTAGTCGGTCGCGTTGTACCAGTGCCAGAGCGTCTCCTGCCACGGCGTCGGCTTGACCGCGTCCTTGGTGACGTTGGCGTACACCGGCGTCTCCGCGAAGCCGGCGCCGGGATTGGCGGCGGCCCAGAGACCGGCGTGGTGCACGGCAAGGTGCCACGTGGAAGCGCCGCCCATCGAGAAGCCGCGGACGACCAGCCGGTTCTCGTCGATGGGGTAGCGCTTCTTCACGCTCTCCAGCGCCTCGAAGAGGTCGACCTCGCCGGCGAATTTCGACGCGTTGCAGAAGCGGCCGTAGAGGTGAAGCACGATGGTGTCCGCGGGCGCGAACTCGCCGACGGATTTCTGCCGTCCGTTGACGAACGACAGCTCGGACAGCGTCTCCCCGCGGCCGTGGAGCCAGAAGTCGAGCCGGTGCCTGTGGTCGCCGCCGGGCTTGTACGTGGCGGGCACGACCAGGCCGTACGGCTGGACCGAGCCGTCGATTTTGGACACATACCCGCGCGGGATCAGTCCCGTGGCGGTCGTCCACGCCGGTTTCCCGTCCGCGAGCTGCCTGGCCCGCTCGAGGCCGACCTTGAGCAGATCCTTCGCGGCGCCGACTTCCTTGACGTTGAAGAACTCGTCGTGGCGAAGCGCCCAGTCGACCGCCTTATGGTAGATCTGCACGTCGGGAATCAGGTCCGCCTGCTTGGACTTCAGGGCGTCGATCTCCGCGCCCAGCTGCTTCACGCCGGCTTCGAGCTCGGCGCGGTCCCCGGCGGGGATCTGGACGCCGGGCGGGGGAATCTGCTTGCCCTGCTGGAAGGCGAGCAGAAGGATCGCGAGCAGCACGCGCGTCATTTCGAAAGCTCCCATCGGTCGTTGAAGAAGTCGGCCGCGACCACCTTGCCGGGCCAGCGCGAATTCGGGGGCGTCGAGACGTCGACGACCGCCCAGTCGGGCAGCTTGGGCACCTGGCGGGCGTTGTTGAGGTAGTCGTACTCGCGGAAGGTGAACCCGCTGTTCAGCACCACGTATTTCTTGGGGTTGAGGGGATTGGGATAGATCAGGATCGCGGCATGCAGTTCAGCGGGAACCGTCTGTGATCCGACTGAAAGTTCTTTCGGATTCCACTTGAGGGGGAGCTTGTCGGCGATCTTCGCCAGGACCTTGTTGCTCGACGGATCGCCCCAGAGGATGAGGTTGCTCGACGCGATCTGGGCGTCGGTCAACGCGGTATCCGTCGTCATGGGCGCGTCGCCGCGGTACTGCTGGCGCCAGTGCTCGACGGCGTGCTGCATCTCCTTCGCCGCCCACGCGCCGACCTTCTCGTTGATCGGATTGCCCGTGGGCTTCACCATGATGAAGCTGTCCATGAACGCATGGTCGATCGGGCCGCAGAGCGTGTGGGTCTTGCGGAGGCCGGAGTCGGGAATCGGCCCGGCGGCCCACTTTCCGGCGGTTTTGTGGAAGCTCGCGCCGGCGGGAGCATCGAAGGACTGATCGTCGATCGTGACCTTCGTCAACGGGCCGGGCACAGAGAAGGTGACGCCGCTCACGTTGACGGTCGTCGCCTTGACGCTCTTGTCGGCCAGCTCCGCGTCGACGCGGGCGCGCTCCCAATGCTTCTCCATGCCGTCGACGGTGACCCAGTGGGATTCGTTGTACTGCAGGGTCCACGTCGTGAACCGGATCTTGGCGGGAAGGGGATCGCGGCCCTTGGCGACGATCTCGTCGATCCGCTTCGCGACTTCCTCCTTCGCCGCCTTCTCGTAGGAGTGGGCGGTCTTGGGGCCGATGATGTGGACCAGCTCGAGGCCTTCCTTCTTCATGGCGGCGGCCATCATGTCGGCGGCCTGCTTCTGCTTGTCGATCTCGCCGCTGTAGGCGACCGTCGGCAGGTTGAAGATGTTCACCGCGTAGTCGGTGCAATCGTACATGTGCCACAGCGTCTGCTCGAACGGGGTGGGCTTCAGCTTCTCGTTCTGGAAGACCTTGAGGAAGTCCGGCGTCTCCGAGAAGCCGGCGCCGGGCGCCGCGGCGGCCCACTTGCCGGGAAAGTGGACGGCGAACTGCCAGCAGGCGGCGCCGCCCATCGAGAAGCCGCGCACCGTGATGCGGCTCTCGTCGACCTTGTAGTGCTTGCGGACGTCGTCGAGCGCCTCGAACAGGTCGACCTCGCCCGCGAGCTTGTTCGCGCAGCAGTAGCGGCCGTAGAGCTGGACGACGATCGAATCGGGCGGGGTGAACGGTCCGCCGCCCTTCGAGACGCTTTCGACGAAGCTGAGCTCCGAGAGCGTCTCGCCGCGGCCGTGGAACCAGGTGTCGACCCGGTGGCGGTGGTCGGCCCCGGGCTGGAACGTCGTCGGGACGAACACGCCGTAGGGCTGGACGGAGCCGTCGATCTTCGAGATGTAGCCGCGGGCCACCGCGCCGGTCGCCGTGTTCCACGCGGGCGTGCCTTCGCGGAGCTGCTTCGCCCGGTCCATGCCCGTCTTGAGGTGCTTCTTGGCGACGGGGATCTCCTTCACGTTGAATATCTCGTTGTAGTCGAGCGCCCACTTCACGGCCTTGTGGTAGATCTGCACGTCGGGAAGCAGGTCGAGCGCGGGCTTGCCCTTCAGCTCGGCGCGGAGCGCGTCGATTTCCTTGCCGAGCGCCTCGACGCCGGCCGCAAGCTCCGACTTGTCGGCGTCGGGGACGGCGACCCCGGGCGGCGGGATGCGGCGGACGTTGTCCTCCTGGTTGTCCCGTTCGCCGTCCGCCGTGCCGACGGCCGACAGCAACAGCGCGATCGCAAGCGTCCGCATGGTCATCTTTCCTCCGTGTGGGGGGATTTAGTATAGTCCGACTCTCTAACGCCGTCTCTCTTTGCGAGGTTGCGATTGAATCGAGGGAAGATCCTGGAGGCGTGGCACCGGAAGCGTCCGCTCACGGGAGGCGCCGCCGGCGGCGACTTCATCGTCGTCTCCAACCTCGACAAGCTGGCGGTGAAGGGCGCGGCGGCGCTGCTGCCGCTGGGCGACGCGAACGCGCTGTCGCTGCAGAGCGCGAAGGAGCGGGTCCCGAAGGCGGGGACGACGCCGGTGATCGCCGGCGTCTGCGCCACCGATCCGCTGCGGCTCATGGACAAGTTCCTCCAGGAGCTCCAGAGGGCGGGCGTCGCCGGGGTCCAGAACGCGCCGTCGGTGGGGCTGATCGACGGCGGCTTCCGCACGAGCCTCGAGGAGGCGAAGCTGGGCTACGCGAAGGAAGTGGAGCTGATGCGGCTCGCGACGAAGCTGGATCTCCTGACGGTCGCCCTGGTGTTCACGCCGGGGGACGCGCGGGCGATGGCCGAGGCGGGGGCCGACGCGGTGGTGATCCATCCCGGGCTCGGCCGCAAGGGCGCGCCTCCGGAGGAGATCGCGGCCGCGGCGCGGGAAGTGCGCAAGGACGTGCTGGTGCTCTCCTACGGCGTCTCGGCGCGGGCCATGGACGGAATTCAGATCGACTGACGGGCGTGCGTCGTATAAGCAGCTGAACTGAGGGAGAACGATATGAGACCGATTCTCGCGATCGTCGCGGCCGCGTTGATGAGCGGCCAGGCGAAGGACAACACGCCGCCGGAGGGCTTCACGGCGCTCTTCAACGGCAAGGACCTGACGGGCTGGCAGGGCCTGGTGGAGCTCGACAAGCGCAACAAGGACCCCGAGAAGTACGCGGCCCAGATCAAGGCGGCCAACGAGAAGTATCTGCCCCACTGGACCGTGAGGGACGGCGTCATCCAGTATGACGGCAAGGGCCAGAGCCTGCAGACCGCGAAGGACTACAAGGACTTCGAGCTCTGGGTCGACTGGAAGATCGAGCCGAAGGGCGACAGCGGCATCTACGTGCGCGGCACGCCTCAGATCCAGATCTGGGACCCGGACAAGCAGGGCGGCATCGGCTCGGGCGGTCTCTACAACAACACGACCAATCCGAGCAAGCCGCTCAAGAAAGCCGACAAGCCCATCGGCGAGTGGAACCACTTCCGGATCGTCGTGAAGGGCGACAAGGTCAGCGTGTGGCTCAACGGCGAGCTCGTGGTCGACAACACGGTCCTCGAAGGCTACTGGGGCCGCAAGAAGGGCGAGCCCTCGCCGCCGCTGCCGGAGACCGGGCCGATCGAGCTCCAGCACCACGGCGATCACCTGGAGTTCAAGAACATCTACATCAAAGAGCTGTAGAAGCCGGAAACAACAAAAGTCCCGGGAGACCCGCGAGGGCTCCCGGGACTTATTGCTTTTAAAATTAAGCAAGACGCTTGCGCGTCTTGCTTGTTACAGGAGGTTGACCTATGCGGATGTCTATTTGTCCAAGTCTTTGTCCTTCTTGTGGGCCAGCACCGTGTCGGTGAGGATCTCCTTCGCCAGGCTCGTCGACTCCCACGACAGCTTGCAGCCCACTTCGCCGTCGTTCTCGAACAGCTCCAGCTTGATCTCGTGGTCGCCCGCCTTGAGGTCGACCTCGCCGCTCTTCTCTTCCATGGCGTGAAGACCGCCGTTGTCGACGATCACCTTGCCGTCGATCCACAACCGCGAGCCGTCGTCCGACTCCGTGAAAAACGTGACCTTGCCGTCGCGGGGGATGCGGACCTTCCCGGTCCACCGGACGTAGAAGTGGTCGGACATCTGGGTGCCGGGGAACGTCTCGGTGGTGTGCTCGAAGGCGATCTTGCGGTCGATGCGGCGGAGGTCGGGCTTGCGGTCGGGCGCGATGATGGGGAACTCCTCCATCGCCTTGCCGATGTTGAAGAACTCCGCGATGAGGCCGGGCTTCAGCTCCTCCGCCGCCGGCTCCTGCGAAACGGCCGCGGTCGAGATCAGAAGGACCAGGATACCCGCTCTCATATTCCGTCAGTGTCCGCAGGGTCCATCTTGTTACGAAAAATCAGGACCGGGCAGGGCCGACGGGAAAGTGAGACTGGTCAGACCACTTTGACGTATAACTAGGACCGGAGCGGGGAGAGGACCTACCGCATGAACTTCATCCGTCTGCTGGCCGTCGCGCCCCTGCTGTTCGGCCTCGCGGCCTCCCAGGAGACCTCGGGGCCGCTCTCGCCGAAGGAAGCGCTCAAGACGTTCACGGTCGCCAAGGGATTCCGCATCGAGCTCGTCGCCGCGGAGCCCGATCTGCTGGACCCCGTCGCGATGGCGTTCGACGAGGACGGCCGCATCTATGTCGCCGAGATGATCGACTACCCCCTCGGGCCGCCCGCGGGCCGGATCATGAGGTTCGAGGACGGCCGCGCGACGGTGTTCGCCGAGAAGATCCCATATCCGACCGGCGTCATGCCGTGGCGCGGAGGCGTGCTGGTCACCGCTGCGCCCGACATCCTGTTCCTGAAGGACACGGACGGCGACGGCAAGGCCGACGTCCGCGAGGTCGTCTTCACGGGATTCGTCGAGGGCAACCAGCAGCACCGGGTGAACGGACTCCAGTTCGGCCTCGACAACTGGATCATCGGCACGAACGGCGACAGTGGCGGCAACATCCGGCGGGGCAACGTGGACGGGCCGAAGATCTCGATCAGCGGCCGCGACTACCGGTTCCGGCCCGACTACTCGGGGTTCGAAGGCGTCGCGGGCCGCGGACAGTTCTCGAACACGTTCGACGACTGGGGCAACCGCTTCATCAACGACAACTCGAACCACATCCGCCATCCGGTGCTGCCGCTCAAATACCTCGCGCGCAATCCGAACCTCGCCGTGGCCGCGGTCGAGGAGGGCATCTCGGATCACGGCGGCTCGTCCCAGGTCTTTCCGACCAGCAAGCTCCAGGAACGGCCGAACGACCACTTCGCCGCCGGACGGTTCACGTCGGCCTGCTCGGTGACCATCTACCGGGGAGCGGCGTTCGGGCCGGAGTTCCAGGGCAACGCGTTCACGTGCGAGCCGGTCCACAACCTCGTCCATCGCGACGTCGTCGTGTCCAAGGGCGCGAGCTTCGTCGCGAAACGGGGGGAGGAGAAGTCGGAGTTTCTCTCGTCGACCGACAACTGGTGCCGGCCGGTCAACCTCTGCGGAGGACCCGACGGCGCGCTCTACGTGCTCGACATGTATCGCGCGGTCATCGAGCATCCGCAGTGGATCCCGCTCGAGATGCAGAAGCGGGTGAATCTCCGCGCAGGCTCGGACATGGGACGCATGTACCGCATCGTGCCGGACGGCTGGAAGCCCGGACCGCCCCCGCGGATGTCGAAGCAATCCGCCGCGGAGCTCGTCGCCCACTTCGAGAATCCGAACGCCTGGTGGCGCGCGACGGCGCAGCGGCTCCTCATCGAGCGGCAGGACAAGTCGGCCGTCGATCCGCTCCGGAAGATGGCGGCGGCGGCCTCGCCGCTGGCGCGGCTCCACGCGCTCTGGACGCTCGAGGGGCTCGGCGCATTGGAGGACGGCACGATCCTCGCCGCGCTCAAGGACGCGGACCCCGGCATCCGGGAGCAGGGGCTTCGTCTTGCGGAGAGCCGGATCGCCGGATCGAAGGCGATGGCCGAGTCCATCCTCGCGATGGCGGGGGAGACGAGTCCGCGCGTGCGGTTCCAGCTCGCGTTCACGCTCGGATACCTGGAAGGACCGGCCGCGCTGGAGATGCTGGCGGCCATCGTCATCCGCGATATCGACGACAAGTGGACGCGCCTGGCGGCGCTCAGCTCGGTGAAGGACCTGTCGTCGCGGCTGCTGTCGAAGATCCCGGCGGACGTGCTGGACAAGGGCGCGCCGTCGACGCTCGATCTGGTGCGCCAGCTCGGCGAGCTGGCGGGGTCGAGCCGCGACGAGGCCCAGATCGTGGAGTGGCTGCAGGCGCTGACGGTCGGCTCGTCGGCTCCGACGCGGTGGCGCCTGGTGGCGCTCTCCGCCCTCGGCCCGGCGATCCGCCGGGGCGGGCTGAAGCTCGACGCGCTGCTGACCAAGTCCGGGACGACGGAAAAGATCGGGGAGTGGAAGGCGGGGCTGCTCGAGACCGCCGTCGACTCCGGCCGCGAGGTCGCCGACCGGGTGAGCGCAATGGAGATGCTCTCGCTGATGCCGCTGCCGGAGATGGCGTCGGCGATGGAGAAGCTGCTCCAGCCCAAGGAGCCGCCGCAGGTGCAGGTGGCCGCGGTGCGGGCGCTGGGCACCGACGCGGCCGCGCGGCTGCTCGACGGCTGGGCGCGCTACACGGCGCCGGTCCGCCGCGAAGTCCTCGCCGCGTGCCTCGCGAAGCCCGGCACCACGGAAGGGGTTGTCGACCGGCTGGAAAAGGGCGAGATCCGCGTCGTCGAGCTCGAACCCCACCAGAAGGAAGCCTTGCTCAAGCATCCGTCAGGCGGCGTGCGCGAGCGGGTGAAGAAAGCGCTCGCCTCGAAGTCGGACGACCGGGAACAGGTGATCCAGGAGATCTGGGCGAAGGTCGAGAAGCTCAAGGGCGATCCGGTCGCCGGCGAGAAGGTCTACATGACCAGCTGCTCCACCTGCCACCGGCTCAATGGCCAGGGGTATGAAGTCGGCGCCAGCCTCTCCTCGGTGGCCGGGCGCGAGAAGCGGGCGCTGCTCACGGACATCCTCGATCCCAACCGCGCGGTGGCGCCGCAGTACCAGGTCTACCTCGTGAAGATTCCGAACGCGCGCGATCCGGTCTCGGGCATCATCGCGGCGGAGACGCCGACGAGCATCACGCTGCGCCGCGCGAACGCGGAGGAGACCGTCGTGCTCCGCCGCGACATCCTCGAGATCAAGGCGTACACGGCGTCGCTGATGCCCGAGGGCATCGAGGCGAACGTGACCGCCCAGAACTTCGCCGACCTCCTCGAATTCCTTCAGAGAGGGCCCGCCAAGTGAAGCGCGCGTGGATCCTTCTTCTCGTCGTCGGATGCGCGTCTCCTGAAACCGGCCCCGGGATGCGGGTCGGCACCGCGCGGATCCGAATCACGCCGAAGGAGCCGGTGATGATGGCCGGCTACGGCTCGCGCAACAAGCCGTCGGAAGGCGTCGAGGCCGACCTTTGGGCCCGCGTGCTGGCGATCGACGACGGCACCGGCGCGAAGAAGGTCCTCGTCACGGCCGACATCATCGGCTTCGGCCCGGTCCTCAGCCGCGCGATCAAGACCGAAGCGAAGGAGAAATACGGCCTGAACGAGGCGGATCTCCTCCTCGTCGGATCGCATACCCACAGCGGTCCGGTGATCTCCGAGCGGACGCTCGTGGATCATCCCGACCAGGTCCGGGCGCGCGACGCGTACGTCGATCACCTCCGGTTCCAGATCCTCACGATGATCGGTTCCGCTCTGGGCAGGATGGAGCCGGCGCGTCTCGAGTGGGCGCGCGGCCGCGGCGGCATCGGCATGTACCGGCGCGTCCCGAAGCCCGACGGCACGTGGGCGTTCGGCGACAACCCGCAGGGAACGGTGGATCCCGACCTGCCGGTGATGGCCGTGCGTGCTCCGGACGGCACGCTGCGCGCGCTCTTCTTCACGTACGCGTGCCACTGCACGTCGGTCCGCAACGGCAAGGACGGCTTCTACAAGATCCATCCCGACTGGGCGATCTGCTGCTCCCTGCTCGAGGAGGACCTCGGCGCGCAGGTGATGTTCGTCACCGGCTGCGGCGCCGACATCGATCCCGCGGCGAAGGGGGCGATCGTCGAAGCGGAGAACAACGGGTTCTCGATGGCCGAAGCCATCCACTCCGTCCTCAAGACCGGCAAGTTCGCTCCGGTCGCGGGTCCGATCCGCGCGCAGGCGCGGCGCATCGACCTCCCGCTCGAGACGCTCGACGAGGCCGTCGTCGCGAAGATGGCGGAGACGGGCAAGCCCGCCGAAAAGAAGCTCGCCGCCGACCTCCAGCAGAAGAAGCTGCGCGGCGGTCCCGTGCCGTTTCCGATCCTGACGTGGCGGTTCGGCTCCGGTCCGACGATCGTCGCGCTGGCGGGGGAGACCTGCGTCGAGTACTCGCTGCGGCTCAAGCGCGAGCTGGGCGCGGACCGCATCTGGCCCGTCGGATACGCCAACGAAGTGATGTGCTACATCCCCTCGGAGCGGGTGCTGCGGGAGAACGGATACGAGTCGGGGTGGAGCCTCGCCTGGGGCCGCGGCGTCGCGGCGTACCAGATGTCGGCGAGCGGCTGGCACACGCCGTTCGCCCTGGGGCTCGAAGACCGGATCGTCACCGCCGTCCACGATATGCTGAAGGACTAACCCATGCGAATTCTCGCGCTGCTCGCCGCCGTCGGTCTGCTCGGATGCGCGTCCGCCGCCCCCGCGACGCCGGAGTCGCTGCGCGCGGGCGTCTCGAAGGTGAAGATCACGCCGACGAAGTTCGGCTGGATGACCGGCTACGGCAACCGCAACAAGCCCGCGGACGGCGTGAAGTCCGACCTGTGGGTGCGCGCGCTGGCGCTGCAGGACGGCGCGGGCGGCCAGGCGGTCCTCGTCACGGCCGACATCCTCGGATTCCCGCCGGATCTCAGCCGGGCGCTGCGCAAGGACGTCCAGGCGCGCTACGGAGTCGACGGCAGCGCGGTGATGTTCGTCGCCAGCCACACGCACGGCGGCCCCGCGATCCCGCAGCGGCCGTCGATGGAGATCTTCCACGGGCTCGACGAGAAGACGGGCAAGGACGTGTTCGAGTACGCCGACTGGCTCCGCGAGCGGGTCCTGGAGGCGGTCGGGAAGGCGATCGCCGACCGCAAGCCGGCGCGGTTGACGCGGACGGCCGCAACCGCGACGTTCGGCATGAACCGTCGGTTCCGGAACGAGAACGGCACCTGGTCGATCAAAGACAACCCGCAGGGGCTCGTCGATCCCGAGGTCACGATCGTCCGGGTCGCGACGGACGACGGGAAGCCGATGGCGACGGTCTTCACCTACGCGTGCCACTGCACGACGCTGGGCGGGAACATCTACCAATACCACGCGGACTGGAGCGGCGTCGCGTGCGAGGAGATCGAGCAGGCGACGGGCGGCGCGCCCGCGCTCTTCGCGACCGGCTGCGGGGCCGATCTGAATCCTTCGCCGCGCGGCACGTTCGAGAACGCGGACGCCCACGGCAAGGCGATGGCGAAGGCGGTCGCGGGCGCTCCTGCCGGAGTCGCGCTGACGGGGCCGATTCGGACGAAGCTCAAGACGATCGACCTGCCGCTCGACCAGCCGCCGACGCGCGAAACGCTGGAGAAATTCGCCGGGGAGAAGAACGTCTTCCGTCAGCGGTTCTGTTGGGAGATGCTCAAGCTGCTCGACGCGGGGAAGCTGCCGACCGTGGTACCGTATCCGATCCAGGCGTGGCACTTCGGGGGGACGACGCTCGTCGCGCTCGGTGGAGAAACCTGCGTGGAGTACGCGCTGCGGCTGAAGAAGCAGCTCGGGGCCGACCGGACGTGGGTCGTCGGCTACGCGAACGAAGTGCCGTGCTACATCCCGTCGGAGAAGGTGCTGGCCGAAAGCGGCTACGAGCCGGGCTGGGATCCGGCGAACGGTCGGACGATCGCGGGCGGCTCGATGATGTACTACGGATGGCCGGTGCCGTTCGCTCCGGGGATCGAGGAGCGGATCATCTCTGCCGCGACCGCGCTCGTCCGGGAGTAGCTACCACCACAAAGGCACGAAGAACACAAAGGAGGCACTTTGTGTCCTTTGTGCCTTTGTGGTGCGGTTCGAGTGGGGCTGCTACATCCACCAGGATCCGCGGCCGAGCGCCTTCTCGCGCTTGAAAATCTCCTGCGCCAGCTTCATCCGGCGATCCCAATCCAGCGCCGCTCGGCTCAAGCGAACCTTGGTGAGATAAGCGAGGCCGAAGACGATCCAGAACGCCACGGCGGTGGTGTTCAACGCCAGGATGAACTTCTTCCAGAGCAGAGGACGTGTCCAAGGCTGGTCAATTGCGAACAGATCGACCGTTTCGACGGCGAAGACCATGGCGCCCAACCAAAGGGAGATCCCCATGGACAAGAGGATCCATTTCCGCAATCGACGGGGCCGGTCGGGATCGTCGACGGTCACTCTAGAAAGGATAATCCAGGCCCACCGTGATTCCAAGCCCTTCCATGCCCCAGGCGACGTCCATGCGGCCGACGATGTAGGGGTGGACGACGGCGCGGAAGCCGGAGCCGATGGACCAGTGGACGCGGCGGTCGACGTTGGGACGCGCGACGTCCTGCGTGTGGCGCAGCGCTTCGCCGAAGTCGAAGAAGGGGGCGACCTGGACCTCGCCCGTCACGCCCTCGAGCCGGACGGTGAACAGTCGGATCCGCTCCTCGATGTTGATCACCCACGTGTCGTTGTCGGTGAAGCGGTTGGGGTTGTAGCTGCGGAGCGACGTGCCGCCGCCGAGGGTCGACAGCTCCCAGAAGGGCGCGTTCTTGCCGACGACGAACTGCGCCTTCAGGCGCGCGACCGTCACGAACCCGCCGTCGTCGGTGTTCGGCCAGAGCTTCACGCCTTCGATGCCGAAGACCTGGTACGGCCGCGCGGCGCCGTGGAGGACGTAGTGGGCGTTCTCGACGAAGACCACGGCGACTTCGCCCGACGTGGGCGTGAAGATGTTGTTGCGCGTGTCGTACATCAGTCGAAGCCCTTCGGCGTACACCTCGCCGCCTTCGATGCCGAACTCGTTGGGGAACAACGCCAGCGTCTGCGGCACGTTCGTCAGGATGCTTTCGCCGACGCGGAAGCGGCGGTACCGGAACGTGCCCTGGAGCGAGAGCACGTCGGTCAGATACGGGCCGAACCGCACCTGGGTGAAGTAGGAGTTCGACGTGTACGCGCTCTCGGCGTTCTCGCTCGTCGTGGTGCCCTTGCCGAAGTACCGCTCGGTGCCCACGCGCCGCTCGTCGAAGTCGAACCGGAAGTTGTAGTCCTTCCAGAGCCGCCGCTCGTCGTAGAACACCTGGTTCTCGTTCTCGAGCTTCTGCGCCCAGTAGGAATAGACCTCGAACACCCCCGTCGGCGTCGGCGTCCAGCGGAAGTCGAGGAAGCCGTTGATCTTGACGTTCTTCCGCCACTGCAGCGCGGCGGAGACCACCATGCTGATGTCGCCGTGCTCGTCGGGGATCAGCAGCGCGCCGAGCAGCCCGTACGTCCAGCCTTCGTTCTTGCCGCTCGCGAGCGCGGGGATGGGATAGAAGGCGAGATTGTCGGGCTCCTCCACCTGCGGCTGGTCCTGCTTCTTCGCCGCCGGGGGATCCTGGTCGAGGGAGAGATGGGTCAGGTCGAGATCCTGCTGGGCGAAGGCGAGCGAGGGGAGGGCGAGGAGGAGGACCGCGGCCGGAAGCGTGGAACGGCGCATCATGAGGTCGATACGGGGATCCGCCCTAATCCTCCTGTCCGCGGGGAAGAGACACTCTAGTCTATTGCTCCCCGGGATCTCAAGAGCGGATTTCGGCGGGAACTACTTGCCTTGAACCACGCGCAGGGCGGTGAACTTCGCCCAGCGGTCGGCATCGGCGGCGCCGCCGTGACTGGCGAGCCCGACGCTGCCGCCGTCCACGCCGGCCGGCAGCTCGACCTCGCCCACCGGAACCCAGTCTCCCGCGGCCTTGTAGGAGCCGCTGACTTTCGCGCCCGCCCAGGTGAGGCGGAGACGCACGGAAGGGGCGGTTTCCTCCTTCGGCGGCTGCGGCTCGGGAACGTTCTTCTGCTCGCGGACCATGAGGACCTGCGTCTTGCCCTTCACGTGCTCGCGGATGATCTTCACGAAGTTCGAGTCGTCGAAGTGGAGATAGAGCCCGCACTGCTCGGCGGTCGTCTCGGGGGCGCTCTCGACGGTCACCTCGAGCGTGACCGGCGCCTCGGCCGTGCCCGCGGCGGGGAGCTTGTGCGTGAGGAAGTTCTTCGCCGTCTTCGTCTTGTACCAGATCTTCCCGGGCAGGGCCTTGATCTGGAGCGCGCCGCCGTCGACCTTCCACGCGCCGGCGTCCTCGCGGGCCCACGTCCAGCCGGCGCCGGGCTTCCCGGCGAATTTCTCCTCGAGCAGGACCTTTTCCTGGGAGAGAAGGACGACGAGCAGTGCCGCCGCGGTCCGCATGGAAGCTCCTATTTCTGCTGAGATAGATATTCTACGACGTTTACCAGGTCCTGCACACTCATCGTCTTCGTAATGTCGTCGGGCATCATCGAGAGCGCCGACTGCTTCTGCTCCGCGATCTTCGACAGCGGGATGTCGACGTACTCGCCGTTGTTGTCCTTGAGCGTGACGTGGTCGTCGTTCTCCTCGGTCTTGATGCCCGTCTTGATGTCGCCGTCCTTCAGGCGGACGATCCAGAGCTCGAAGCTCATCAGGATCGCGGCGCTGGGCGTGAGGATCGACTCGAAGAACTGCTCGCGGCTGAGCTTGTTGGCGATCGTCGTGAGCGGCGGGCCGACCTGGCGGCCTTCGTCGCCGATCTGGTGGCAGCCGATGCAGTTGGGACCGCCGCTGTTGTTGCGGAACACGGCCGCTCCGGCTTTCGCGTCGCCCTTCATCTCGACGAGCTCCGCGATCGGCGGCAGCGCCTTGCCGTCCTTGCTCTTGGGGCGGGGGAGGAACTCCTCGCCCTTGGTGCGGACGTCGGCGTCCGTCGACGCCGCGACGGCGAACGACGCGGTGGCGCGGAGCTCGGGCGGCAGCGTCTTGCGGGCGGCGAGGTCGAGCAGGGCGAGGCCGCCGGGCTTGGACCTGGCGAGGCTCTTGACCGCGGCTTCGCGCTCGGCCAGCGCGGCCTTCACGTCCTGGACGACGGCGAGCTGCTTCGCGACGTCGTCCTGGAGCAGAAGAGACAGCGCCACGGCCGCAAGGACGCGAACCATCGAAGGACCCCGGACGAAACTATTTCTTGGGCGGCGGCGCGGGCGCTTCCGGAATCACGCGATTCAGGCGCCACGCGATCGCTTCCGCCACCTTCGGGTCCTTATTCTTGCCGTTCTTCGTCCAGGCTTCCAGAACTTCCTTCTCCCGTCCCGTGCAGCCGATGCCGAACGCCTCGAGGTACCACTTCGGGAGGTACCGGTCCTGGCGCGCGCTCTCCTGCGCCGCCCAGTCCTTGTTGGCGATGCCTTCGAACGACGCGAGCGGTTGGACCTTGTCGCCGAGCGCGACGAGGACGTCCATCGCCTTGTCGGTGGGCTCGTAGTTCATCGCGAGGCAGATCTCGCGCGCGACCGCGGCCGACTCGTCGCCCAGCATCTGCTTCGCCACGGCGATCATGTCCATCTTGATGAGCCGCGCGGCGCGCAGCGCGCAGACGCGGAGGTCGACGCTCTTGTCCTTCAGCGCCTCGCCGACGACCTTCGCGCCGTCCGCCGAGCGGGCGAGGAGCCACAGCGCCCGGGCGCGGTGGCGGTCGTTCTTCGACGTCTTCCAGAGCTCCTCGAGCCCCTTGACGGCGTCGGCGCCGCCGGTGGCGAGCTTCTGGTATGCGAGATAGCGGCGCGCGAGGTTGGGCGAGACCAGTGCGTCGATCGCGCCCTTCACGGTGGAGAGGTCGAGCTTCGGCGCCTGGGGCTTGAAGCCGGAAGGCGCGACGCGATAGATGCGGCCGCTGATGGTCGCGGGATCCTTGTCGCCCGTCGCGTGGCCGCCGACGCCCGGATCGGTCCAGTCGGCGATGTAGACCTCGCCCTGGAGGCCGACGCAGACGTCCGCGGGACGGAACCAGCGGTCGGAGGACTTCACGAGGTCGGTCGACTCGCACTTGTAGCCGGCGCCCGCGGGAATCGGGTTGTAGATGCGGACGACGTTGGGTCCGGCATCGCAGTGGATCAGCTTGCCGTTCAGGCCGGGGAGCAGGTCCCCTTCATACACCAGGATGCCGGTGGGCGAGCCCGCGCCGGTGCAGAGCAGGTTGGGGACGACGCCCGGGTCGCGCTGGTGGAAGTGGGCCTCCTGGCGCGACTGGCCGGGGTAGACGTTCTGGTCTCGGCCCCAGCTCGTGTCCTTATAGAAGCCGACGTAGCCGAAGTTGCCGCCTTCCATGACGTAGTTGATGCGGACGCCCATGTTGCCGTCGTCGTCGTTGTCCGACTGCCACGCGGTGCCGAACGAATCCGACGAGACCTCGTAGTTGTTGCGGAAGTTGAAGCCGAGGGTCTCGAAGCCGGTGCCGTCGGGGTTGCACCGGAACGCCATGCCGTTGGTGTAGTGCTGGCCGGCGCCGCCGCGCGGACCGCCGCGCCACTTCGCGCCGCGGCCGCCGACCTCGCTGCCGGTCGAGTCGACGATCGCCTCGCCCTTGGAGTTCTTCACCACGGCGCCGTTCACGCCGTCGTTGCCCGAATTGAAGTAGAAGCGGCCGTCCGGTCCGAACATGATCGAGTGGAGGCCGTGGTCGTGGTTCACGCCGGTGAAGCCGTCGAACAGCACCTCGGGCGGCCCTTCGGGCTTGTCGCCGGAGGAGTCGATCGTGAAGACGAGCATCTTGGGCGACTGGGCGACGTAGACCTTCTTGCCCAGCACGCAGATGCCGAGCGGCCCGATGATCGACTTGTCCTGGTAGAAGGTCTTGTAGCTGTCGGCCTTGCCGTCGCCGTCGGTGTCTTCCATGATGAGGATGCGGTCGCCTTCGGGCCGCATCTTGGAGCCGCGGTAGTTCATCGACTCGGTGACCCAGATGCGGCCGCGCTCGTCGATGTCCATGTTGGTGGGGTTGATGAGCCCCGGTTCGCCCGCCCAGAAGGTGACCTCGAGCCCTTCGTGGACCTTCATCGCCTTGATCGACTCCTCCACCGGCGGCGCCCCGGTCTTCTTCTTTTCCTGGGCGACGGCCACCAGCGCGAAGCAGAGCAGCAGGGCGACGGTTCTCATGAAAGCTCCTTTGAGTTGCTCATCCGATGTAGTCAGGTCTATATAGCAGTTCGAGGCTCCCGGCGTTTCTTTAAATTACGCCGAAACGGGGAGTTCGCCGTCGGGTTTATAGAGGATCTCATGAAATTCTTCGCCGCCGCCGTTCTGCTGTTCCTTGCCCCGCAGGCCGAGCGCAAGGTCAACATCATCTTCATCCATGCCGACGACCTGGGTTACGGCGACCTGAGCTGTTACGGCCAGCAGAAGATGAAGACGCCGAACATCGACGGTCTTGCGGCCGAAGGGACGCGCTATACGCAGTATTACGCCGGCAGCACGGTCTGCGCCCCGTCGCGATGTGCGCTCATGACCGGCCTCCACACCGGCCACTGCCTGATCCGCGGCAATGCCAAGGTCGACCTCCGTCCCCAGGACGTGACGGTCGCGAAGGTCCTCAAAGAGGCCGGGTACGCGACGGGCCTCGTCGGAAAGTGGGGGCTGGGCCACGAAGGGTCGCTCGGCGTTCCCACGAGGCAGGGGTTCGACTTCTTCTTCGGATATCTCGACCAGGCCCACGCCCACAACTACTGGCCGACGTTCCTCCTGCGCAACGAGGAGCGGGTGAAGCTGAAGAACGTGGTGCCGAACGAGGGGAAGGATGGCCAGGGCGTCGCGTCGGAGAAAGTCGAGTACAGCGACGACCTCATCCATCGCGAAGGACTTTCGTTCATCGAGAAGAACCGCGAGAAGCCGTTCTTCCTCTACATCGCCACCACGCTGCCGCACGCGAACAACGAAGCCAAGAACAAGGGCATGGAGATCCCCGACTACGGCGAGTTCAAGGACAAGGACTGGCCCGATCCGGAGAAAGGGCACGCGGCGATGGTCGCGCGGCTCGACCGAAACGTCGGCGACGTCCTGCGCAAGCTCCGGGAGCTGAGGCTCGACGGGAACACGATCGTCTTCTTCACGTCGGACAACGGCCCGCACAAGGAAGGCGGGTACGATCCGGCGTTCTTCAACAGCAGCGGCCCGCTGCGCGGGATCAAGCGCGACATGACCGAGGGCGGCATCCGCGTGCCGATGATCGTCCGCTGGCCCGGCAAGGTCGCCGCGGGCGCGACCAGCGACGCGGTCTGGTGTCATTGGGATTTCCTGCCGACGGCCGCCGAACTGGCCGGCGTGCGGATCCCGGAGAAGCTCGACGGCGTCTCCGCCGCGCCGCTGCTCCAGGGAAAGCCCGGCCCGGCGCGCGAGTATCTTTACTGGGAGTTCTTCGAGCGCGGATTCGACCAGGCCGTCCGAATGGGCGACTGGAAGGGAATCCGCAACGGGGTCGACGGGGCGATCCAGCTCTACGACCTGAAGAACGATCTCGGCGAGAAGGTCAACGTCGCCGACAAGAACGCCGACGTCGTCGCGAAGATCGACGCGATCATGAAGTCGGCGCGGACCGAGAACGAATTCTGGAGTCCCAAGAAGGGGAAGAAATGAAATACCTCCTCGCGCTGCTGGTCCTGATTCCTGCGGATGCGCCACAGGCAGGCAAGCCGAATTTCGTCATCATGATGTGCGACGACCAGCGCTGGGACGCGGTCTCGCTCGCGGGCAACGCGATCCTGAAGACGCCGAACATGGACCGGATCGGCCGCGAAGGCATCGTCTTCCGGAACGCGTTCGTCACGAACTCGCTCTGCGGCCCGAGCCGCGCGACGCTGCTGACCGGGACCTATTCGCACACCAACGGCATGATCGACAACCGGCCGAAAACGGACATCCGTCCCGACGCGCCGTGGATGCCCGACCTGCTGCGCGCCGCGGGATACGAGGTCGCGTTCTGCGGCAAGTCGCACCAGAAGAACGCGGTGCGCGACCGCAAATGGGATTACTACTTCGGCTACAAGGGGCAGGGCCGCTACAAGGATCCGATCATCGCCGAGGGGACCGACGGGAAGGACACGGTCTATCCGGGCTGGATGGACGACGTCGTCACCGACAAGGCGACGGCGTGGCTGAAGGGGAAGCGGGAGAAGCCGTTCTGCCTGTTCCTGTTCTTCAAGGCGTGCCACCGGAGCTGGGACCGTCCGGAGCGGCTCAAGGACCTCTACAAGGACGTCACCGTGCCGAAGCCCGCGCTCTGGAACGATCCGGGCGCCGGAAAGCCCAAGGCGTTCCTCGAGGCGGACAACGTCATCGGCACGTTCAAGGACCTCCAGGACTACGACAAGTTCATGAAGGACTACTACGCCACGCTCGTGGGCGCCGACGAGAACATCGGCCGCGTCCTCGAGACGCTGACGTCGACCGGCAAGCTGGACGACACGATGGTGCTCCACACGGGCGACAACGGCTTCTTCCTCGGCGAGTGGAACCGCATGGACAAGCGGTTCATGCACGAGGTGTCGATCCGCGTCCCGATGATGGTTCGGTACCCGAAGCTGATCAAGGCGGGCACGACGTCGGACCGGATGGTGCTGAACGTCGACATCGCCCCGACGATGCTGGAGCTGGCGGGCGTCGACGTTCCGAAGGCGATGCAGGGCCGCAGCTGGGTCCCGCTCTTCAAGGATCCGAAGGCGGAGTTCCGCAAGGACTGGCTGTACGAGTACTACGAGTATCCGGATGCGCACAAGGTGAGGCCGCACCGCGGCGTGCGGACGGAGACGTGGAAGCTGATCCACTATTACCAGGAGCCCGAGGAGTACGAGCTGTACAACCTGGAGAAAGATCCTACGGAGAAGGAAAACCTCTACTCGAAGGCAGAAAGTGCGGACCAGGTGAAGGAGCTGAAGGCACGGATCGAAGACCTTCGAAAAGAGACCGGCGATCGCTGACCGCAGCTACTTCTTCGGCGTTGAAAACGGCACGTCCTTGATCTCGAACGGAAAGGTCTTCAGCACAACGTCGCTGTCGAACTCCGCCTCGACGGCGGCGAGCGGAGCCCCGTCGGGAACCTTGCAGTAGCCGTTGATGTGGACGTCGCGCAGCCCGTTCTTCTTCGAGCCGCCGGTTCCGCCGCCCCCCAGCGAGAGATTGGGCGTGGCGGCGCCGCCTTTGGCGTAGAACCGGAGTCGATGACCGGCCAGGAGCCCATATAGAGGCAGCCGTTTCTCCAGGGGCGCCGTCACCACCTCGACGTCCAGGCGCGCGGACCACGTCATCGTCTTGACGTCGTAGGGGAAGATCTCGAGCGTCAGCGGAAAGCCGTCGACCATCTGCTCGGATTTAGCGCCGGGATTCTCGAACCGGATCGTCTTCGGCTTCCGGAGCGGGAACGCAAACGCGACGGTTCCCGCGATCGACTTGAGCTTCGTCGTGTCGACCGGCAGCGGGAAGAAGTCGCGCTTCCACTTTCCGTCGCCCTGCGTCAGTTCCATGATTTTGTTATGGTGGGTATAGAAGCCCTCGTACTCCCACTCACGCTCCTCGACCGGGAGCGTGATCGGATCGCCGCCCGGGCCCAGGACCGTTTCCAGCTTGATGAAATACCAGGCCGCTCCGACGCCGGGCTCCCAATCGGTATTGAGATAGAGCGCCGGGACGTCTTTGTTCCACAGCGCCACCCACGCTTCCATGGAGAACGGACCCAGGCGGGCGCCCGCCCACGCCTTGGGCGCCTCGATGTCCACGGCCAGTTCGACGGCGGCCCCGACCCAGCGGTAGGTGAGTCCCGCGGAACGGCAGAGCGCCCCGAGGGCCTCGACGAACGGAACCTTGTCGACCTTGACCGAGACCTTCGTCTTCGGATCGCAGTCGCCGAGGCGGACGACGTAGCCGGCGTCCTTGCCCAGGCGGTCGGCGGCGGCCTTCAGGGTGGAGTTGCTCAGCGTGAGCGTCAGTTTCTTGGGGACCGGGAAGTCGTCCTTCGGCGGGTCCTGCGCGGAGAGAAGCAGCGCGAGGACCCCCAGCAGACGAATCATCACTTCGAAGTGTAGCCTAGCGAGGCCTCCAGCGGAGGAGCGCGTTGAAATCCTTGCGCGACCCTGCGGGCTCGTCGGTGGGCTTCCAGAACTCCGCCGCGAGACGGTCCGGATCGGAGAACAACCCCGGGCGCCAATGGCCTTTGTAGCCCAGCTTCGTCAGTTCTTCGGTGGACCGCTGAAAGAACCCGGTCCGCTCCACGCGACGCCAATCGGCCTTTTTGAAATCGCGAGGAGGCCAGGCAAAGAACCAGGACCAGCCGTGGGTCGGTCCGATCGCCAGATCGTAGCGGACTCGCCACCGCACGCCGCACGCCCGCTGCTGATTCGACTTGCGGAACTCCACCGAGCCCGTCCGCCAGCCAACGGAACGCGATCGACGCATCCACCGCAGGAATTCATCGAAGCGGGGACCGGTTCGAGGTCGGGTCGGAATTCCCGGAGTGGCGCTCACGTCGAGGGACTCCAAGATCTGCTGCGAACGGGCGATCTCCGAAGGACGGGACACCTTGCGGTGGCACGACATTGATCCGCCGGAAGACAGGACAATGCGGTTGAAGCCCCACCCGCGGAAGAGCGCGCTCAGATCGGCAGGGAAGCCGGCCTTTTGAAGGCGGAGGGCTTCCTTTTTTTCCAGAGCCTTCTTGGGCCAAAGCCCGATGAAGAGATCGACCGCGCGAGACCAGAGCGTGGCGCCCAAGAACAAGGTCCAGCGATGCCCGAACGCGGAGAACCCCAAGGGCCGTCGACTCTCAAACGCGGCGACGGCTCCGTGCCAACCCTCTCGCCGGGACTCCTCGTAGATGCCCCCCGGTCCCCAGAAGAGCCGATCAAACCGGCGATCGTCGGCGGGAGTCGGGAGCGGGCGCAATCAGTCCGCCCGCTTCAGCTCGATGTAGTCGACGCCGAAGGGCTTGTCGGCGGCAACGGTGGCGCTGACCTGGCCCGGGCCCGCGCCGTGGGGGACGGCCTTGAGCGTCACCGTGCGCGCGTCGGCGTCGATCGGCATCGGACTCGGACGGCCGTTGACCGAGTAGGTCACCTTCGTCGCGGCACCGGGCGACCGGAAGTAGAGCGTCACGTCGTACTTCATTTCCTTGCGGATGTCGACGAGCCAGAAGCCGGTGGCTTCCTTTCCCGCGCCGGCCTTCGGGCCGCGCCAGTCCTGGCGCGTCAGCATCACCGGGTCCTCGTGGACGGGATCGAGCACGATCCGCGGCGGCGCGAACTCGCGCGTCTTTCGCATGTCCTCGAACCAGAGCTCGTAGTTGCGCGTGAGGCGGTCGACCACGTCGCCGTGCTCCAGGGCGACGTCGTTCTTCTCGCCCGGGTCGGCCTGAAGATCGAACAGCATCGCCTTGTCCTTCGGCGTCGTCCACACGGCCTTCCAGCGCGAGTCGCGCGCCGTGCAGGCGCGGCCTTTCTCGGGGACGTCGCCGCGGTGCCACTGGAGGAAGATCTCTCGCTCCGGCCACGGCGCGGTCGCCTCCTTGAGCAGCGGGACGAAGCTCCGGCCGTCGATCTTCACCCCCTTGGGCGGCGCGACGCCGCACGCGTCGAGCAGCGACGGGAGGACGTCGATGTGGGCCGCGAGCTCCTTCACCATGCGCGGCGGCTGGCGCAGGCCCCACCAGCGGAGGAAGAAGGGCACCCGGATGCCGCCCTCGAACACCGTGCCCTTCAGGCCGCGCATCCCGGCGTTGTACCGCTCCTGCTGCGGCCCGTTGTCGGTCATGAAGATGACGATCGTGTCGTCGTCGATCTTCAGCTCCTCGAGCTTCTTCAGCAGCCGCCCGACGTTGTCGTCGATGTTCGTCACCATCGCGTAGACGCGCGCCGTGACGTCGGGCAGGCCCGCGTCCTTGTAGGGCTTCAGGTAGGAATCGGGAACCTCGAGCGGCGTGTGGGGCGCGTTGAACGGGACGTACGCGAAGAACGGCTTGTCCTTGTTCGCCGCGATGAACTCGATCGCCGCGTCGGTGAACACGTCGGTGCAGTAGCCCTTCGTCTTCACCGCCTTGCCGTTGCGGTACACCGTCGGGTCGGTGTAGTGGTCGCCGCCGGGGGGATCGGAGGACTGCCCGAGGCCGCCGCCGCGGATCGTCAGCGTCTCCTGGAATCCCTGGTCCTGCGCCCGCAGCGGGTAGTTGTCGCCGAGGTGCCACTTGCCGAAGATGCCGGTCTTGTAGCCGGCGCCGGCAAGCATCTCCGGGAGCGTGACCTCGTCGGCGTGCATCATCGACCGGCCCTGGAACGTGTCGACGACGCCCGTGCGGTACGTGTAGCGGCCGGTCAGGAGGCTGGACCGCGTCGGCGAGCAGACCGGCGAGACGTGGAACGACTCGAACTGGAAGGCGTTCTTCGCGAGCGCGTCGATGTTCGGCGTCCGGATGTCCTTGTTGCCGTGGATCCCGAGGTCGCCGTAACCTTGGTCGTCGGTGATGATGAGAACGATGTTCGGTTTTCGGTCCTGGGCCGCAGCGACCAGCAGCAGCAACAGCGGCGCGAAGCGGAGCACTACTTCACCGCCACCTTCGGGGGATCGTTGAAGTCGGCGCTGAGCCGCTCCACGTCCTCGACCTTCATCTCGCCCGGCTGGAGCCACAGGCGGTAGCGCACCGAGAGCTTGTCGTCCTTCTGCAGCGTCTTTTCGAAGTACGAGCCGAAGCGGCCGTAGTCGCGCTCGCTGAACCGCGCCTCCTTGGGATTGCCCGGGCGGTCGAGGTACGCGACCGTGTAGCGCTGGTCGGCGACCACGAACGACATCGCATCCCACGCCAGGTTGACGTGGTCCTTGTTCCCGGGCCAGTTGCGCGTCGCGCCGAACTTGTCCTGGCCGGTGGGGCGGAGGTAGTAGGTCTGTTTGCTGGTCTTCTCCGCGACTTCGGCCGCCGCGCGGAAATGGAACCCCGCGTGCTGCGGATCGCCGTCGAGGACGACGGGCGCGATCACCGGCGTGACGTCCGAGGTGAAATCGACGAAGGTCCCGCCCGGCAGTGCGTAGACCGTGAGGTCGCGCTCCTCGGTCGCGAAGACTTCCTTCTTCTGGCCGTGCCACGCGATCGCGAGGCGATGGCGGCCGTACACGGGGCCCGCCTCGGCGAGCAGAACTTTCTCGTGCGACTGGTACGCGTCGCCGGTGCAGTGCCACACGTCGCACTTCTTGTTGTCGCCGTAGGTCACCTTGTTGAAGCCGAAGAAGATGCCGCGGTGGTGGGTGAACTGGCTGCCCGAGCCCTTGGTGACGAACCGTTCGCCCTTCGGGTCGTAGAGGTGGTGGAAGATCTTGTACGTCTCGGTGCGCGCCTCCTTCGTCGACTCGTCGAGCGGCTTGTACATGTAGCGCAGGACGGGGCGCTTGCCGAGCGAGAGCTCCGCGTAGTCGTTGGGCGTGTCGGCCCAGGCGTAGATCTCGTCGAGCTTGCTCGCCTCGCGGATGAAGGTGACTTTGTAGGACGCCGTCTGTCCGGCCTTCAGCTCGGGAAGGATGAAGCGGAGCTCGCGGCCCGACGCGATCTGTCCCTGCAGCGTCTTGCCCGAGCCGTCCTCGAGGATCGCGGTCGTCGCGCCCGCGCTGGGAGCGGGGATCGTGACCGGGAACGCGACGACGGTGTTCTTCCGGTCGCGCGCACCGGCGTCGACGACGATGTCGATCGTCGCGGACTGCTGGGCGAGAAGCGTCGCCAGGACCAGGGCAAAAGCGCTCATCATGTCGGTCTCCGGATTATATAGACGAACACCGCACGCATTACTTTTGTTTTCGTATGCTGCATATGGGTATACTATGCGCGGCGGGCCAAAGCTGTTTGGGGAGGCGATATGAAGCTCAGGCTCGCAATCCTCCTATCCGCAATCCTCGCGATCCCGGCACTCGCCCCCTTCGACTCGGGGCTCATGCCTCTCGCTCAGGGCAAGCAAGATAAGCCGAAGCCCGTTCCCGCCCACGCGAAGGTCGACCAGGAGAAGGTCGACGAGGCGATCAAGAAGGGCTGCAAGTATCTGCTCCAGTCGGGGCAGGGCATGGGGACGTTCCCCCACGGCCAGCGCAACCAGCCGCAGGCGATCCAGGCGTACGGCGAGATCGTGCTCCTGACGCTGCTCCACTCCGGCTACTACCAGGAAGGCGACGTCGAGCTCCAGCCGATCATCGACTTCCTGAACCAGAAGACGCTCGGATCGACCTACACGGCCGCGCTGATGGCGATGGCGCTCCAGAAGCTCAACCCGAAGAAGTACCAGATGCGCATCGCGGAGTGCGCGCAGTACCTCTGCGACAACCAGTGCGAGAACGGCCAGTGGGACTACGGCGAGCCCGTCAAGGACCCGCCGCCCACGACCTACGAGATCCCGAAGCGGAAGAAGACGCCGGACGACGTCGCGACCGGCGGCGGCGATCCGAATGCGCCGCCCGGGACGCCGGGAGCGTCGGACGCGTCGAAAGCGCCGTCCTCGAGCGCCGGGAAGACGACCGCGGATCCGAAGAAGGGACCGGGCAAGACGAACACGATCCCGCGGATCCCGGTGCGCAAGAAGAAGCCCGGGCCTCCGAACGGCGACAACTCGAACTCGCAGTACGCCGCGCTCGGCCTGCGCGCGTGCCTCGACGCGGGCATCGACGTCGACCCGTCGGTTCTGCAGCGCGCCCGCCAGTGGTGGACCCGGTCCCAGAACTCCGACGGCGGCTGGGGCTACAACGACCACGGCAACATGGGCGGCGGCGACGACAACCCCAACAGCGTCAGCAACAACAGCTACGGCAGCATGACGGTCGGCGCGACCGGCGCGCTCTGCATCTACGACTACTTCATGGGAATCGACTACAAGACCGACGGCAACGTGATCAAGGGCCTGAACTGGCTCGGCAACAACTTCGACGTGACGAAGAACCCGAAGAAGACCGCGTTCGCCTATCTCTACTTCCTCTACGGCCTGGAGCGCGTCGGCATGCTCTACGGGACCGAGAAGATGGGCACGCACGAGTGGTACCCCGAGGGCGCGAACCA
>Ga0134121_10000605_pt1 | contig 39687 bp, 53 predicted proteins | sample KB301_FD_96463 | JGI IMG/M metagenome (GOLD analysis project Ga0134121, IMG submission 96463) | Terrestrial soil microbial communities without Nitrogen fertilizer from Kellogg Biological Station, Michigan, USA - KB3-0-1 | ecosystem: Environmental > Terrestrial > Soil > Unclassified ...
CGCGCGCGCCGGCGGCGCGGCCGCGGCGGCGGTGGCGAGCATGACGGCGAGGATGAGCGCGGTGCGGATGGTGCGGGTGGGTCGTGCGAGCATCGGTCCCCCTTTCAGGTGAACGCTTCGAAGCACGCCCCGGAGGATGTCAGGCCGGATCGATCTTGGGGAACTCAGCCCGGCGGCGGCTCGAGGCTCGGCGCCGGCGGCGCCCCGTTGCCGAAGCGGGCGCGCACGGCGAACGCGACCTTGTCGGCCATGAAGTCGAGGCCGAACGCGGTGATGAGACCGACCTGCGGCGTGTACGGCACGCCCGCCTTCCAGAAGTCGCCGAGGAACCCGGCCGGCAGCATCGCCATGAGCTGGTCGAGGCCTCCGAGCGCCCAGAGCGTGCAGACCCCGCCGCACACGCTCCACGCGGACAGGAAGTGCGGGAGGCCGTCCTCGAGGTAGCCGTGCTTCGGCTTCCCCGGGTGCGCGGTGATCCACAGCCCCCACTGCATCAGCTCGGAGAAGAACATCCCCAGGACCCACGCGCCGATCGGGTGCATCGTCAGGCCTCCCCTCTCCGGCGGGCCCAGGCGGCCCGCATCTTCGCCCGCGTCTCCTCGGTGTGCCGGCGGCCCGCGAACGGCGCCCACGGCCGCCGCGGCCGCTCCGGCTCCGGGTCCGCCGCCGCGACGAGCGGTGCCGCCGCCTTCGCGAGCTCGCCCAGGGCGGCGACGGTCGCCGGCCGCAGCTGCGGCTTCGCGTGCACGGCGAACGGCACGACCGGCTGATACGGCACGCCGCTGCGCCTGGCGCGGCGCGCGCGGCTCGTGCTCACCGGTTCTCCCCGGCGATGAAGCCGCTCGAGGGCTGCCGCGGGAGCGCCGAGACGGTCGGGCCCTCGTACGGCGGCGCCAGCGGCGCGTAGCTGGTCGGCATCGCGTACCGGTCGACCAGGAAGCTGTGCATCTCCCTGACGAGCCCGTTGATCTCGTCGATCTTCGCCTCGAGCTTCGGGATGCGCGCGACCGCCGGACGGACCGTCCCGATCATCTCGTCAATGAGCGGCGCGGTGCGCGTGTCGTGCGCCTGCTGCCAGCCCTGGAGCGACGAGAGCAGGACGTCCTGGACGGCGTCGTGCCCCATCTTCTCGCCGCGCGCTTCCGCTTCGACGACGCGGTTGGACACGATGGTCGCCACGTAGGTCTGGTGGCACGCCCAGGCGGCGAAGACGAGGCCTCCGATGCCGACGACCCAGTCCCGCACGGTCAGGCTCGAGAGGGCGTTCGGCTTCATCACGTCACCTTCGGCCGCACGAGGGTGTCGAGGTCGCCGTCCTGCAGGTTGAGGACCGCCTCGATGGTGGCGAACGGGAAGCCGGCCAGCTCGAAGTGGGTGAAGTCGCCCCAGTCGGCCCCGGCGCGCAGCCCGAGGTCGCGGCCGTGCTCGGCCAGGCGCTTGTAGCGGGCGACGTCCTTCGGGTCGAGCCGGTTGGTGCCGAAGCCCTCAAGGCTGCCGGCCTGCTCGTCGCCGTCATCCTCGAGCGCCAGGTGATAGGCGCAGCTCGCCGGGATGCGCATCAGCGCCCCCTTCGCGAGCCGCTCGGTGTAGATGGCGCAGCTGCAGCTCGCGTCCTCGAAGCCGACCACCGCCTGACCGGCGGCCTCACCGACGAACTGCCGTGGCACCCGGGCCGTGCAGGCGCGCACCGGTGAGTCCCCGGCGGCGAGCGCGGGCCCGACGTGCAGGTCGGAACGGTGGCTGCAGTCCGGGCACGATCGCACCCAGCGCATCAGGTTGTGCCAGGACGCCCCCGGCCGCTTCCAGGTCACCACCTTCGACCGGTCGACGACTTCTCCGCGGCCGTCTCGGCCGAGGTTGTAGTCGGCGAGCTGCGTGGCCAGGTCGCGCCACGTTTCGATGAGGCGCACGCCGCCGACGTCGGCCGCCAGCTCGCGGTGACGCGCGAGCAGCGGCAGCATGACCGGATGGAGCTGGTCCTCCGCCCGCTGGCGGACCAGCGCGGCCGGGCTCACTGGCCGGGGAGGCCCTGCCGGCAGTCGTAGTAGCAGTCGCCGGAGACGTAGCAGAAGCGCGTGTTCGGCGTCAGGGTCTTCGCGACCTGGAAGAGCTTGTCCGGGCCCGTGCCGTCGGCGTCGTGGCAGACGACGAAGGCGTCTCCGGCGGCGAGCTCCGGCGCCGGCGGCGCCGCGGCGACCAGGTCGCCGGTCTGCTCCATCACGGTCGGAAGGATCTGGTGATGTCCCCCACCCTCGCACCCCAGCAGGAAGAGCAGGGCGACGCAGATGGCGACGACCCCCCACCCGATCGCATCCGCCTTCCCGAACCGCGCCGGCGTCACCCACTCCACCCCGTTGTTCTGCTTCATGGGCACCCCCCATCGCTTCGCATCGAGTTCCCGGCCAGGTCCCACTCGACCACCACGGGCGGGACGCCCTCGAGCATCCCCGGCCAGCCGTACAGCTCGTTGATGCGCGGCTCGGGCACCTCGAGCGGCGGCCCCGGCACCTGGCGCGACAGCGTCGTCGTGCACTTCGGGTGGAGGACGCCTGCCCCATCCGCGACCTCGATGGCGCGCCCGAAGGCGTCGAACTCGCACCGGTTCTCGAAGAGCAGGACTTCGGCGCGCAGCTGCCCCGCCGGCAGCCCGTTGCAGCTCAGGGTCGGCACGGTCCAGAGCACGAAGAGGGCGAGCAGCGCCGGCGTCACTGCCCGGCCTTCCCGCGGATGACGACCGCCGCGGCCGGCCCTGGCTGCGGCTGCTGGTCGAGGGTGATGGCGGTGAAGGGCGTCTCGTCCGCGCCCAGCTCGCACGTCCCATTGAGAGGCCGCGTCGTCCCGTCGTAGTCGGTCGAGGCGGCGCATATCCCGGCGCCGATGATCCCCGGGCTGGGATAGCGGATGTGCAGGTTCCAGCGCGTCGCGTCGAGGCTGCCGGCGTCGATGAAGTTCGGCGTCGCGCAGGTGACCGTCGACAGCGCACCCGCCCCGAGCTGGTCGCAGGTGTAGGTCGTCGCGCCCTTCTGGTAGCCGGCGCGCGTGGGGCTCAGGGTCGAGCCGCAGAGGTTGTGATCGAAGACGGCGCCGGTCGTGCCGTCGAGATAGCACTCGACGTCGCCCCCCTGCGCGAAGATGTTGTCCTGCACCTGGTGCGCGATCGCCGTCCCGGTCTGCTTCTGGCCGTCGTCGACCTCGAGCGCGTGCCGCACCCTGAAGCCGGTGTTCCCGCGTATGGTGACGGGCACGTTGCTGGAGACGTGGATGCCCGTGCGCGTCGGGTTGCGCGAGCTCGTCCCGACGTTGTTCCAGATGTCCCACAGCATGTTGTTCTCGACGACGTTGGTGTGCGTGCCGTCGGCGAGGCAGCCGTAGTAGTAGCTGCAGCCGTTGTTGTCCTGGCCGCCCTGGTTGCAGTGCCACTGGTTCGGCCCGTCGCAGCACCACCACGGCTCACCCGGGGCGGTGCAGGCCGCCTGGTTGCGGCAGCCATCGAGGATGGCGATGGCGCCGGAGAACCAGCCGTTGAGCGAGGTGGAATCGCCGTTGTAGCGCGCGCCGGCGAACCGGTTGCGGCGGATGGTGTAGTCGGCGTTCGATCCGGACCGCCCGTCGTGCGGGCAGCCGCCGGCGTCGTCCCCTCCGGTGATCTGGATCGCCGCCCCCTGCGCCGCGCAATCCTTCGCATAGCCGTCGGCGCTGACGTCGTAGACGCCCTTGCACAGGAAGTCGTTGTCCTCGATCGTGACGTAGCGGTTGCGGTCCTCGATGCTGATGCCGTTCTGGAAGTCCCAGAACTGGTTGCGGTGGTAGATGGTCGACTGGCCCGTCAGCGTGCGCCAGTTGTAGGTGCCCCAGTCGTTCGATAGCTGGGCGACGTCGTAAATCTGGCTGTCCTCGACCGTCCAGGTCCCGCCGGTCGCCTGGATGTGGCGCAGCGCCATCCCGCAGATGTGGTCGACCGTGACGCGCCGCAGCGTGAAGTCCCCGGTGCTCGAGGCGTTGTAGATGCCGAAGCCGCCGCCCGAGTCCGCGTAGCACTTGTCGGGATTGTCGACACAGGCCCCGCCGTTGCAGGTCGCCCAATCCCCGGAGCAGGTCGACGAGGGACAGTCACCGTTCGACGTGCACACATGGCCCTGGTTGGCGCCGCCCGCGCAGAGCGTCTTCGCGGAGCAGTAGTACCCGGGGTTGCCGCCCCCGGAGCAGATGTACTCGTTGTCGCCGATGCCGGCGACGTCCTTCGGGCCGTGCGTCTGGTCGGCCCACGCGCCCTTGTCCGCCTCCGTGATGCGGACGTCCTGCCAGAGCTGGTCGCTGTTGTTCTGGACGTAGTGCACGGCGTCGATGCAGGCGCGCGACCAGGTCATCGGGCCGATGAAGTGGTAGCCGCTCGGCAGGTTGTAGATGAGGTAGTTGGCATCCCCGCTGTCGCAGGTGCCGTTGCTGTTCAAGTCACCCGTGATGGTCGGGTTGTCGCCCGGGTAGGACTGGATCGTGATCGGGTTGCCCGTGCCATCCACGCCTGGCGAGAACGTGCTGGTCGAGGCCCCGGTCGCCGCGGGCGCGATCGTGCAGGTCGTCGTCGCATCGCCGCAGCCGTCCGTCCCGCCGCAGCAGATGACGAGCGTGTCGCCGGCGACCGCCTGCGTGCCGCTCCCGTCGAAGAGCGCCATCAGGAACTCGTTCGTGGCGCCGCCGGCCGGGTCGAGGCAGTAGGGGTCGTTGATGGTCCCGGAGCCACCCGAGACGCAGTCGGAGAAGTAGTACGTGCTGGGCCCGACGCCGAACGATAGGACGACCGCCAGGACACCGAGCAGGAGAGCGGCGGCGACGCGCACTCTCATCACGTGCAATTCCCCACGCCGTTGTTGTTCGTCCAGGTCCCTGGCGTTCCGGTCGCCGTGCAGGTGCAGTCTCCGCCGCTCGTGTCGAAGTAGTGGTCACCCTGGATGCACGACGCCGGCGGCGAGGCGAGCGCGGTGTTTCGCACGACGCCAGTGGTGAGCGAACTGTTCTCGACCGAAAAGGCGCCCGTCCCGCTGATGTTGTAGGAGCCCGCATGCCTCACGTTGGTCAGCCGCGTCGCGAGATTCGCGGCCGCGTTGTCCACCATGACCACGTCGGTGCGCGTGGCGCCGCCGGACAGCGAGATCTCTCCGCCCTGCATCGCGAAGGTCCAGTTCCCGTGGCCATTCTCGGTGTCGCAGGTCGAGCCGGCGACGCAGTCGGGGATGTTGATTCCGGCGATGAGCCCGCTGGTGCTCGTCCGCTTGATCCGGCAGTCGACGTTGCGGAGGAAAACGCGGTGCTGATAGACCGCGTCGGCGTCCTCGAACCCGAAGGTGATGCACGCCGTCGTGGCCGTGCGCGTTGGCGAGGTCTCGGTGATGTTGAAGTCGGTGTCGGAGATTAGGATTTCTGTGTCCCGCGACCCGAAAGACCCGCCCTCGTTGTTGAAGAGGATCATCTGATGGTCGACGGCGTCGTAGGTGGCGTCGCTGTTGAGCCACTCGATGTGAGAGCCGTGCACGAAGAGGCGGCTTCCATGGCCACCATGGGAGGCCACCTTGTAGGCTGCGGACGTGTTCCCGCCCGGAGGGGAGATGAACCAAATTGCCCCCTCCTCCCAATAGGAACCCTCGTCGCTCAAGAGGACCGCGCCACCAACCGTCCATCCGACAATTCCGGTAGCAACGACGTTCCATTTCTCCGTCGCGCCCGAGAACAGGCCGCTCGGCGAGGAGGGCGATCCGACGTTCACGTTGTTGAAATAGACGTAGCCGTCGGTGACGTTCGCCGCCCCAAGCGTCACCGTGCCCGTGGTGAGGTTGTTGAACGAGACCTCCGTCACGCCAGCCGGAATGTTGACCGCCGAGATGCTGACGCCCGTGCGGCTGTCGCCCGCGAATGACACATACGATTTCGCATTGACGGTTACGGAGCTCGAGAACGGAGCCAGCATCAGGATCTGATAGCGGTTCGTCGATGAGGCGGTGGTGATCGCCGCCAGCGCCGCAGAGACCGTGCTGAATTCGCAGCCGAAGTTGCAGACCTCGACCGTGTTGATCTCAGGTCGCTTCACGTAGTCCTTGTTGAAATACCAGCCGTTCACCCGACGGGTCGTTGCCACCGTTGGCGCGAAGGTCGATCCGGTCGTCCTGCACTGACACTCCGACGTCGTCGTCCCGATCGCCACGTCTGTCGATCCACCGGCCACGTTGCACCCCTTGATCTGCGAGTGGCCCGTGGCACTGGACGAGTACCAGGCATTCCAGGATGTCGCCTCGGCCGCGGCCGCGGGGCGCGTCACGGTCACGCGACTGGTCGTGCTTGAGGTCGTGAAGTCCGGAGAGGAAGCCGGGCTCACGGCCGAGACGCCGGTCTTGTTCTTCCACGACACGTAGAAGCGGTAGGTGTTGGCGTTCGAGCAGGTCCCGCCGGTGGTCTGCGCCTGGGCAGCCGTCGGAGCGCCGGGAGGAGTGTTGAGGGCATAGTCGTATCCGAGGTCGACCGTCGTCGAGGAGCCGGAGACGGCGAGGCCGGCGTTCATCGTGGCCAGACCAGAGAACGCCTGCGGCTGCGTCCAGGTCTGCGCTCTCTCGAGCAGCGCCGGAGTCCCGCTCGCATCCGGGAAGGTGTAGGTGCGCGCCGCGGTCAGGTCGCCGACGGTTAGCGTCCCGACGTTGGTCCCGGGCGCCGCCTCCTCCAGCTGGATGGAGCCGGCGGCGCCGCCGCCCGAGTTGATGTTGAGGTCGCCGCCGGAGATGTTCAGCCCGTTGGCGAAGGTCTGCGGCTGGGAGAAGGTCCAGGTGCGCGCCTGCAGGATCGCTTCGGTGACGGTGTAGCCGGCCGAGCGGGCGGCCTCGGGATTCAGGACGAGCAGGAGCGCGGCGGACGCAAGGACCGCCACTGCGACGGGGAGGGCCAGCCGGCGCCGGAACACGCCGGCATCGTGTCAACGGACGTCGATCTTGGGGAACTCGGAAATTACGAGTTGACCGGGATCTCCGACCAGCGCGTCTCCCAGCGGTCGAGGCGCACGTCGTCTGTTCCGGCCGCCGGGCTCAGGGCGCCCCAGGCCAGGCGCATGACGGTCGTGTCCGGGATGTTGGTCGTGAACGGCGAGCCCGAGATCTCCGCTCCTTCGATGTACGCGCGGACCTGCAGCGTGGCGCCGCCCCCCGCTCTCACCAGCTCGACCCGCAGCTTCTGCCAGGTCGCGCGGTTGCCGATGTTGTCGGTCTCGGACTGGACCCCGCCCTTGGCGACGCGGAAGCGCCACTTCCCAGCGCTCGACCCCTTGAAGAAGGCGATGCAGTCGGATTCGTTGGTCGGATCGGTTGGGTTGGCCGTGAAGCCGGCCACGAGATTCACCGGCGCCGTGCCGCCGACGTCCTCGGTGCGCATCTCGCAGAACAGCGCCATGTCCTGGTTGAGACGGAACGCCAGGCGCTCGGCCTTCACCCGGAGGACCTGAGCGAGGTTCGAGCCGGCGCCGGTCCGGTTGATGCGCAGGACGTGGTCGCCGGACGCCGACATCATCGTCTTGAAGGTGGCCCCGCCCGTGATGTCGTAAAGCGTCTCGTCCGTCCCGCTGGCGGTGCCCCCGGTGTCGGTGCCGAAGAAGTCGTCGATGATGGACTGATGACTCTGCGCCAGCAGCTGCCGGATGCGCTCGTCGAAGCTGTCCTGGTTGTCGCGCAGTTGGCGCCACTTGTCCTGCCCCCAGAAGGCCTTCGAGGCGGTTGCAGGGTCGGACAGGCGGTTGTAATCGGTCATCAGACCACCTCGTAGGGGGAGCTGCCATCGATGGCGAAGTTCGGGACCGGGTCGCCGGCCGGTGCGATGAAGGTGGACTCCTCGCGCTGGGCAGCCGAGGCGGCGTCGTAATCGGCCGGACCGGCCCCGGCCGGGCCGACGACCATCGGTCGAACGTAGTTCGCATCCTGGACGACGAGCTCGACCCGCCCGCTCGCGAGGTCCTCGTTGCGCTCGACGACGATCATCCGCTTCGAGCTCAGCCCCGGCGTCGAGCTGGCTGGGTTCGGGAGCCTCGAGTGCGTCACCAGGACGTCCTCCCCGACCTCGATCGCTCGCTTGGTCGACAGGCACTTCAGCCGCAGCTGGAAGGGTCCATCGCCGAACCAGCGCAGGAACTCGGCCGCCGCCGCCTCGGCCAGGCGGACGCCGCTGTAGGTCCCCGCGAAGCCGGTCGAGTCCTCCCGTACCTCGGCCTGCTCCTCCGTGAGCGCCTGGTCGGCCGTGTCTTCGACCGTGACCGTCTGCGCCGGCTGGCCGCCCCCGAGGGCGGTGTCCACCCCGAGCACGACGCGGTTCACCCGGTTGTCGACGTCGCGCGAGGCCTCCCAAGCAGCGATGTCAGCCTCGGTCAGCGTCGCGAGACCGGCGTTGATGTCGTCCGGGTATGGCGGACGGAAGGCGCGGAAGGCGATCTGACCGTTCAGACGGATGCGCGGGATCCCGAGCCACCGGTAGATCTGCGACTCGAGGAACGTCGACCCCGACACCGGTCGGCTGAAGTCGAATCGCATGACCCAATCCGAGTAGCAGCGGTCCCGCTCGGTGGTGACGCCGGCGACGTCGATGTCCCCTGGGTCCACCCCCATGCCCGTCGGCAGCCCCACCGCGCGGATGAGCGGCCAGGTGGCGTTCGCGAAGTCACCCGTCAGCAGCGCCAGCATGACGTTCAGCGGGTTGCCGATGATGAGCGTCGAGGCGGTGCGGATCGGGTCGCCGGCCTTGAACTTGTAGGCGGTGGGCGGGTCGATGAAGATCTCGTTGGTATTGTCGCGGACCTGCTGGACCGTGACCTTCTGCTCGACGCCAGGATTAGCCGGGTCGGTCGACGGCCCCAGGAAGATGCGGTCTCCCTGGCTCCAGCCGGTCGGGTCGCCATTGCTCTTGAAGACGCCAAGGCCCGTGTCCGTGTCCGCCTGGAAGGCGAGCTCGACGCCATTCCCGCGGGCGTCGGCGTTGATGGCGATCGTCTCCTGCTGGGCGCGGCGCAGGTCGGTGAGGCCGAACTCCCAGAGCGTGCCCTCGCCGATGTTCCTCAGGCTCCGGATGCGCGCTGACCCCCAGGGCGCGTAGTCCGCCTCGGCCAGGTCGGCGTAGCCGGCGTAGAGGTCCACCCGGCGGTTGATGAGCGAGGCGAGCGTCGGGCTCGTCTTCTCGTTGGCGAAGAGGTCATTGACCTCGCCCCCCTTGTTGACGATCTGCAGGGTGAAGAGGTTGAGCGACGTCCGCCCCTGCAGCTGCGAGGTCTTCTGTCCGATGCCGCCGGGCATCTTCAGGTATGGCTTCTTCGTCACCGCGGCCGCGCGCACCGGGCCGGTCGAGAAGTCGTAACCGGTCAGGCCGTCGATGCGGACGAAGTAGCGCGGCTGCTGCGCCCTCGAGGCGGTCGCGGCGTTCCAGTTGGCGTTCGGCGAGTAAGGCACGCGCCGCTACCCCCGGTCCTCGGTCATCAGGTGGTCGAAGCTGTAGGTGGTGATGAGCTGGTCCCAGGGCTGGTCGCCGTCGGCCGCCACCATCTTCGGGAAGTAGTCCGGCGAGCGGAACGCGTCCCCGGTCAGGTAGCCGTACTTCAGGTTGTTGACCGCGGTCGCCTTGGTGTTCAGCGTCACGCTCGCGACCTGGATGATCTCCTCCTCGTCGCCGGCGACCTCGCGCAGCCGGTAGCGCCGGCCGACGACCACCGAGGCGGTCACGGCGAGCGGGATGTCCTTCTGTCCCGCCGCGGCCGCCCCGCTCAACGCCAGGTTGACGACGTCGGCAGAGTCGAGGGCGAAGGCGTACTGGTTCCCCCGACGCGCCCAGGAGATCCAGGCCACCAGGTCCGCGGCGAACTGCGCGTCGTCGAAGTTCCCTAGGATGGCCCGCACCTCGTCGTACGAGCTGCGCACGCCGGTCGCCGCCACCCGGCCGGCGCTGAAGTCGAACGAGCGGTCGCAGCGGCGGCGCGACTGGTAGCTCGTCAGCGGGCCCGGGAACGACAGGACGTTGCTGTTCCAGACGATCTGCGGGTTCGCCATCAGGATGGGCACCTGGAGGTAGTCGCGCCCCGCGACGCCGAAGCCGACCGTGACCGTGGTGCCGCCGAGGGTCCCGTCATGCGTGAAGGTGAACCCCAGCCGCAGCCGGTGCCCCGCGGTCGGCTGGCCGGACTGCGCGAGGGTCGTCCCCTGGAAGCGCTTCCCCCCGGATGTGCCGCAGTTGAGGGTCCCCAGGCTCCCCGCGGCATACAGCTCGACCGGAGTTCCGACGCCATCGACCCGGGTGATGCTGGTGAGCCCGACGCTGATGCGCGGGTTCGTCCCGACCACGCCGATCGAGACGTCGTACGCCCCGACCGGCCAGTCCTCGGCGCCGGGCTGGTTCGCCGGCGTCCAGAACCAGAGGTCGGCCGAGCCGCCGAACGGGACGGAGAGCACCAGGGAACCGGAGGCCTCCGGGTAGCGGAGGAGGCGGCCGTTGCCCAGGTCCGTGCCGGGCTCGTCGAGGTCCGAGGGGCCGTCATCGAGGGTCCAGAGCCACGGCTGCCGCACCTCACGCCCGGGCCCCGGCGGCCGCCGTCAGTAGGATTCCCCTTGCGCGGACGGCCGGGAAGGCGTAGATGGAGCCCCAACGCGCCCGTCCCGCCGCGGCGCCGGAGGTCACATGAAAAGGTTCCTGGTGACAATCTGCGCGGCCCTCAGTACCGGCGCGGCCATCGCCGACCCCGAAGTGCCGGCGACTGGCACGGCCAAGACGGGCTACATCGGCTTCCACCTGACGCCCGGCCTGGACGGATCGGACCGCCCCGTGGCGATCGTGGACGGGATCGTCCCCAGCTCGCCCGCATCGAAAGCCGGAATGCGACGCGGCGACACCATCCGGAGCGTGAACGGGATCGATGTCAGCGCCGGCGACGTCTTCGCCAGGACGGTCCACGAAGCGAAGCCGGACGACCTCCTGACGTTCGTCATCGTCCACGCGCACAGCACATCTCTCCGGGCGGTCACGGTGAAGGTTGGCCAGTACACGCCCGAAGCCGCCGCTAAGCTTCAAAATATGAAGACCGGGGACCTGAAGAGCGTTGGGATCCCGACACTCGTCTACATCCCCCAGCGCCTCTGCTACACCGGCATCAGCTTCGGCGAGGCGATGATGCTTTCGGTCGCACCCCAAGGAAGTGTCAACCTGCCGCTCGCCGAGCTCGAGCAATGCCGTCAGGTTGTCGAGCCTTGTCAGCCCCTCGGCCTGGTGCAACAGACCGGGTCCTCCACGACCGTGAAGAGAGGCGCCCGAAAGTACCGCCTCGAAGGGAACTGGAAGCCCCTGACCTTCAAGAGCGAGACCGAGTGCAACCAGTCCCGCTCCACCCAGCAGAGCGAAACAGCCGAGGCGACTCACCCGTAGCCGTCTCACGCGACCACGTGTGACGCCACGAGGCGATAGCCCCGGCGCTCGACGAAGCGGTTCAAGTCGGTGATGAGGTCTGCGACCTCCGACTCTCGGTCTCGGATGGGCTCGATCTTGTTGAACATCTGAAGCGCCCACCCCGGGCTCGGCCCGGCCCCGGGCTCCGTGTTCCCGCCGGGAGTTCCCGAGTACCCCGAGAGCGTTGTTGCCGAAGGAAGCACCCCCTGCGCGGGGGAGTAATAATCGAGCACGCCACCGCCTTGCGTAGCGCCGCTGATGACACCGCCGACGAACTGTCCTGCCACTGCGCCGCCGGCACCGCCGCCCACCGCCGTTCCGAAAGCCTTCGCCAGAGCTTGGAGGATAAGAATCCGAGCGATCGCCTTGATGAGATCGGCCAGCAGCTGCCTGAAGAACTGGCCCCAGGAAACCTTGGCGCCGAAGGCGGCATCCACCAGAGCGTCCGAAAGCTGCAGGACCGAGCTCGTCACCTGGCCCTTGACCGTGGCCTCGATCTGTTTCATCAGGCCATGGAGCTCCGATGCGTGCTGCGCGGCCCTGGTCAGGCCATCGCTCCACTGCGGCAGCTGCTGGGTGATCTGAGTGATGGCGGCGAGGATCGAGTCATACACCTCCGGTGATATGGCGCCCGACTGGAACTGCTCGTTGAGCTGCTCGAGGGCGTAGTCGACGAGCCGGGCCTGGTCCTCGAGCCGCGGCAGCGTTTCTAGGCCGAGCGCGTCGAGCACTGCGTCGAACCCCTGCAGGACCTGCGTCGGGCCCGCCACCTCGGTCAGGTTCTGGATGGCCTCGGTCGTGCCGCCCAGCTGGTTGCCGAACTTGTCCAGCTTCGGGCCGGTGTTGTCGGCCATGTGCGAGAGCGCTTCCTCGATGGCCTTGATGCCCCCCGCCGTGGCGTCGGCGACGTCGCCGGCGACGCCCTTCATCCGCTGCAACGCGGCGATCGACTTGCCGCCCCACTCGGCCATCAGCTTCGCCGTCTCGCCGCCGACCCCGAAGATCTTCTCGAAGATGGCCGGCGCGACCGAGGCGAGGGAAGCGAGCGTGGCCAGGAACTGGAGGAACGACAGGTTGATGTCGGCGACGCGCGCCTCGGCATTGACGATCTCGAGGGCGAACTTCAGCATCGCGATCGCGCCGCGCGCGGTCCAGGTGACGAGCTGCTGGAAGGCCCCGGTGTTCCCCTCGACGAACGTCTGCGCCTGCTTCAGGAGCTCGTTCACGACGGTGAGGAGCGCCCGGAAGGCGCTGTTCTCGACCACCGCCTTGCCGATCGCCTGCTCGAGGTTGTCAAAGCTGTTGGCGATGCGGGCGAGCGCGGCGGCGAAGGTGGTGCCGGCCGCCTCGGCCGCCCCGCCGAAGCGCTCCTGGATCTTCTTCAGCGCGGCGGCGCCGTGGTCCGTCTTCGCGGCGGCGTCGTCCACGACGATGCCGTAACGGCGCAGGGCGGCGGTGTTCCCCTCGGCCGCCTTGGCGACGAGCTGCGCGGCCGACTGCAGGTCGATGCCGAGCGCCGCGGAGAGGTCGAGCGCCGCCTGCGTCGCCTGCTCGAGACCCTGCCCGCTGAGCTGCCCGAGCTGCGCCAGGAGGGCGACCGCCGACTGGATTGCCTCGTCGCTGACCCCGGTGATGTCCTCGAGCTGCGAGATGTACCGGTTCAGGTGCTCGCGGTTCTTCGCCGTGTTCTGGCCGATCGAGGCGAGCGCCGCGGCCAGGCGGACGTCGGCATTCTCCTGCTGGATGGCCGCCTCCGTCACCTTGGTGAAGGCGACGGCCATGTACCCCACGGCGGCGCCGGCGGCGACCGCCGCGCCCCACACCGAGGTCAGGGACGAGGTGACGGTGTCGATCGCCTTGCCGGCCTCGTTCTTGGCCTTGATGACGATGTTGACCGTGCGGTTCGTGTCACCCACGCTTGCGCCCCTGCTGCCACTTCAGCTTTTGAGCTTCGAGCTGCTCCCGCTGCACCCCGGCGTTGTGGGCCCAGAGGTCAATCGAAAAGGCCTGGAACGGGCTCTCCGCTCCCACGCCGACCAGCTCCGACGGTCGCCGCCCATACCGGCGGCCCAGCGAATCGAGCAGCTCCATCGACCGCCGGTCGGCGACTAAGGGCGGACCTGCTCGCCGTCCTTCTTCGAGTAACCCGACAGCTCGCAGATCGCCGTGAAGATGGCCATCTGGTCTTCGAGCGGGAAGTCCGAAGGCGCCGGCCCATCCTTCGCGTCGGCCGCCAGCTGCGGCTCGACGCAGCCCTTCAGGATCACCTTCTCGACGCTCCCGAGGATCGGCGCCCCCTTCGGTCCCTTCAGCGTCTCGGTGAAGCTCTTCAGCCTCTCCTCGGGCGAGGCTTCGACGCCCTTGTCCCCCATCGTGGCGACGTCGAGCAGCGCCCCCATCGCTGTGCTGATGTCGGCGTACCCGAGGGCACGGACCCGGACCTTCCCGAGGGTCGTCTCGACTTCCCGCCGACCCCGCGCGAGGAGCTGCTCGCGCGTGACGAAACCGTTGCCTTCCACGAAACCTCCCCTATGCGACGGCCGACTCTCCGTTGGTGATGTCGAGCTGGATGATCTGGCCCGAGGTCGGCTCGAGCGCGATGAACGGGACGGTCGCCTTGACGACGCCCGGGTTCTCGACGATGAACGGGTTCCCGGTGACCAGGCACTTCAGCAGGGTGAAGTCCCAGCGGTAGGTCCCGGCGCCGAGGGTCGGGCCGGTGTGCAGCAGCTCGAGCTTGAAGAGCGTGCCGGCGTCGAGCTTCGACCAGTCCGCCTGGATGGCGTCCATGGTGATGGTCCCGGAGATGTCCGGCCGCTCGCTCGAGCGGATGGGCTCGTCGATAGTCTTCGAACCCAGGACCCGCTTCTCGAGGTCGAGCTTGTTGTCGATCATCAGTTCGACCTGGTCGACCTTGCGGACGACGTCGTCGAACTCGCAGGAGAACTGGTGCCCGGCGACGTAGTTCGCCGCGGCCGGGAACGCCGGCGTCGACGCGGCGGCGAGCGAGGCGTCCTTGCCCGCACCCTCGACCTCGACGCGCATGTTCTGGTCCGGCTGCATGGTGAACTTCATCGAGTTCACCTTGAAGCCGGCCACGACGAGCTCGGGCGTCGAGCCGTTGTCGACGTCCCGGTTGACCCGGAGGGTGAGGCCCTTCCCCGACATGATCGTCGGCGCCTGGACGTAGGTGTGCTTCCAGCGGATGCCGCCCTCGACGACGGTGACGGTGTCCGAAGAGTCGCCGAAGAGGTGCTCGAGCAGGCGGGTCATCCCGCCGTAGTTCGCCTCGATCTCGAACGAGCCCTTGGCGCCGAAGAGGGCGTCGTATAGGTTGCCCTCGCGCGGGTTGAGCCCGCGCACCACCGGCCGCGGCACCCGGTTGCGGATGGTCTCCATCTTCTCGGAGACGAGCTCGGCCCACTTGGTGCCGGCGACGGGCGTGCCCCAGGGGTTCTCGAGGCCCCAGCCGACGTGACTGTTTCGTCCGAATCCGCCAGGCATCAGTCACCCCCTCCCTTGGTGCTGCGTGAAGCGCTGCGCCCCTGCCGCGTCGCCGGCGCCGGCGACGCGGCCTCCTCGGAGACCGGCTCGAACTCGGTGGGCATCTCGGCGCAGAGCTTTGCGCCCAGCTCGTCGGTCACGCCGATGACGTCGCCCTTGGCGACCTGGCCGAACCCGGGAATCTCGACGATCCCTTCCCCGATGTGGCGGATCTTCATGCTTGGGCCCTCGGATGCCGGTATTCGGCGTCGATGAACACGTTGCGCACGTAGACGTCCTCGGCGATTTCAGGTGCCGTGCCGAACGACCCGTAGCCCGACACCCAGCAGTCCAACGTCAGCCCGCCCAGCCGCGGGTCGTCCTCGATCTGGTCTTCGATGTTCGCCGCGAGCTCGAGGAAGTCGTTCTCCGGCTCCTGGCTGCCCTTGATGAGGACCGGCACCCGGAAGCGCGCATGCGCGGTCTTGGACTGCGTCGGGAACCGTTCCTTCTCCAGCGGCTCTTCGACGATCGGCGCGGCCGGGAACCTGGCCTGCGTGTCCCACATGCGCCGGAGCAGACCGGTGTAGCCGATCCCCGGGACCTTGGCGATCTCGGCGATGATGGCGTCCCGGACCTGCTGCTGCACCGGCGTCGGCATCGGTCTCCGCTACTTCCCCGCCGCGAAAACCGCGAACGTCTCCGAGGGCGACGAGCCGGCGATGTTCCAGGCGACGCGGATTTTCGAGGTGTAGATCTCGCAGGTGGCGCTCCACTGGGTCGCCGACGACACCACGGCCACCTCGTTGACGATGTCCCGCTGCGTGGCGGCTGCCGTGCCCGGCGCGGCGGCCCCCGCCTTTAGGACGTTCTGGCAGCTGATTTCCTGCCACAGAGAGTCATCGTGCGAGCCTTCCAGCCACACTCGGAAGGGGTTGACTGTCCCCGAGCCGGCGGTGACGCGCACGAAGACGTGGAGGTGGCGCCAGGCGCCGACGTCCACCGACGAACCGGTCCCGGCGTTGGTCCGCGAGCCGGAGGCCAGTAGCGTGAAGGGCTCGTGGGCGCCCGCCGGCGCTGGTAGAGCACAGAGGAGCGCGAGGACGACCAGGACGGTGGACAGGAATCGCTTCATGGTGAACCCCCTCACTTGAGCACCGGTGGAATGCCGACGAGCTCGACGATGCGGTCCTCGGTCTGCTGCAGGGTGGGCTCGACGAACGGATAGGCTCGCGCGCCCGGGTGGTCGAACACGACCCCCTCCCTGCCGCGGAAATTCGGGATCGGGTGCGGCTTGGTGCCGCCCTCGATGAACCGGGCGATATAGGCCCACTTCCCGCGCGGGAAGATGCGCGCCTCGAACTCCGCGAGCGAGCGGACCGAGACGGCGACGGTGAGCGCCGACTTGATGCGGCCGCTCTTCACCTGGCCACGCTCGACGTCGCGGACGATGCCCCCGGCCTCCTTAAGCCGGTCCTTGAGCCCGTCCTTCAGCTCGTGGTTCACCTCGCCGAGCAGGTCCTGCGCCTCCCCGATGCCGAGCGCCTCGAAGCCGACCATCACGCCGCCTCGAGGAGGTAGGGCGCCAAGCGGGCCTCGCGCTGCTCGAACATCTGCTGCGGGCGCAGGTAGGAGATGGAGCCGTCCCCGAGCGACTTGCTCAGCAGGTGACCGGTGTCGCGGGTCATCAGGCGGAAGACGACGTCCTCGGTCGCCAGGCCGACGACCGCCTCGGGCACCGCGGCGAAGCCGGCGACGAAGACGGCCTTGTAGTTCTTGTTGCCCCGGCAGAACCGGGCGCAGCGGTCGACCAGGTCGATCCGACCCATGCCGCGGAAGCCCGGATAGTTGCGCAGCCCGGACAGCACGTAGGACGAGCGCGGCACCGTCGTCAGCGTCTCGGTCGCACCGCCGGCGCCGTCATCGGAGTAGGCGACCTCGCTGAGCGACGTGACGGAGACGAGCGGGCCCGCGGGCAGGACCAGGCTGTTGCGGTCGGTGCCGTCGAGATAGACGGTGTAGGTCTGCTCGACGAAGGTGCGGCCCAGCCAGGCCTGGTACTCGTCCGAGACCTCGGAGATGAGCAGGTTGATGAGGGCGTCGAACGGATGCGAGTCGCCCGGCTGGATCGGCGTTCCGTCCGTGTCGAGCAGCTGCAGGCGGGTGCGCACCCGGTCGAGCGAGGTCAGGAGGGTCGCCGAGGGCGCGACGCCGGCGAGCACGGTGATCGGGTACTCCTCGGTGCGCTCGTCGGTGCCGGACGGGTTGGTGAGCGCGAGGGTGTAGATGCCGAGGCGGGTGCCGGTGAAGACGGCCTGCACCCACCCGGCCACGGCGTGGTCCGTGAGGGTGACGCCGGCGAGCTCCGACGGGGCCGCGAGGCGGTCCGGGCCCAGCAGGGCCTTGGACACGCTCGCGGCCTGGCCGGCGACGTACGCGCCGTCGACGTCCCGGACCGGGTGGAACAGGGTCAGCGGGACGCCGAGCTGCGCCTGATACCCCTGCACGTCAGGCTCCTCTCAGGCGGCGCGCCGCCTCAGTTCTTCGGTTCGTGGGCCGCGCAGAACTCCGAGCCCTTCGCCGCCTTCCGCCCGCACGGGTTCCCGGCGCCGGTCTCGCCCTGGCACTTGCCGTCGCCGACGGGCGCGGGCCCGCCGCTGTCCTCGGGCGTGCTCGGCGTCTTCCCGCCGCGCGGCAGGATCGCCTTGGTGCGCTCGTTCGCCTGCCTGCGCAGGTTGAGCCGGCGCGTCATCACCCTGGCGTGGTCGAGGCCCATGCCCTTGTACTTCTTCACGGCCGCGGCCTCGATGGAGTCCTTCTCCTCGTCGGACAGCTCGGGGAACTCGGCGTCCACCTCGGCGTCGTCCGAGGCCTTGACCGCGACGCGGCCCTGGATGAGCTCCTTCCCCACGGCGTCCGGGCACGAGATGATCTGGCGCGGGAGGAAGGAGTAGTTGTCCCCGACCATCCCCTGGATCAGCTTCACGTTCATCGGTTCGGCTCCTTGAGGGTGAGGAAGCCGCGGGGCGGCGGGGTGCAGAGACCGACCGCCGCCCCGCGGATGGATTACAGCTGGAGGACCTGGACGGCGGTCGAGCCGCCGGAGACCAGGTTGCCGTCGAGGCGGTCGAAGGCCACGAAGCCCGCCTGGAACTTCTCGGCGTAGCGCTCGTTGAGGCGCATCAGGATGGGCATGCCGCCGCGGCGGATGATGTACTTCTTCAGCTTGCCGAACGCCATGATCTCGTTGTTGTCGACCAGGGTGGAATCCATGTCCTGGTTGATGAAGTACGGGTAGCCCATGAGCGTGGCGGGCGTGCCCGGCGCGTCGTTCGCCGGCCGGAAGATCGGGCGGCCGTTCGAGTCGAGCAGGAGCTTGAGCGCCTGCAGGATCTTGTCGTGCAGGACGAAGGAGCAGTCGCCCTGCTGGCGGTAGGCCGGGTCGACGCCGTGCTCGAGCTTCACCACGTCGCCGTAGGCGACCGCGGTGGTCGAGGCGGCGACGATCGGAGTGGTGTCGGCCAGGAGCGCCGTGATGAGCCCGCGCGGCTGGCCCGAGCCCGACCCGAGGGTGAAGCGGGTGTTGGCGATGCGCCCGATGCGGTCGCCGAGCATGTCGAACAGGTCGGCCTCCATGTCGAAGGCGCTGTCGACGAGGAGCGGGATCGGCACGCGCACCAGCTTCGAGCTGGCGACGTACGTCTTCAGCGTGACCGACCCGTAGGTCGGGTCCGCGGTGTCGGCGGTCGCCGTGTCTTCCGCCAGCGGGAACTCGCCGACGTTCGACGTGTCGTCGACCTTCGGGAACGGCATGTCCGCGCCCGAGTCCGTCTCGATGAGGCGGCCGCACTGGAACATCCCCGAGTAGGACTTCAGCGCCTTGTCGAGCTCCGGCATGAAGTCCTGCGGGATGGTGTAGGCGCCGGCCGAGCCGGTCACCTGGCTGAGGGCGCGGACCTCGGTCGGCAGGAGGTCTTCGGTCTCCTTGATCGCCTGGCGGGTCTCGTCGTCCCAGCGCGAGGGGTGCTGCGTCAGGAAGGCGCGGAGCGTGAGCTCGGCGCGCTCGCGGCTCTCGGGCGTCGACACGAACTTGCGACGCGCGCGGCCGCGCTGCGTGCCGCTGTCGAGCGTGTCCTCGCGGCCGGCGCGACGCGAGTCACGGATGGACTCCATCTCCTTGCGCCGCGCCTCGTGCTGCAGGAGCCGGTCGCGCTCCTTCTCGCCCTCGGCGATCTTCTTGGACCGGTCCTCGAACTCCGTGTCCATGCGGTCCCACTCCTGGCGCTCTTCCGCCGTGAGGGACCGCTTCTCGCCGTGGGCCTTGAGGCGAACCGCCTCCATCTTGTCCCACAGCGCCTTGTTGGCGCGCCGTTCCGCGATGATTTCGGCCGTGTTCATGAGCGTAAGCCTCCCCGTGAATGAACCGCACCCGTCAGGTGACAGCTCACCGGGAAGCTCCGCCCCGGTGGAAGCGTCACGCCCTCCCACGCTGTTGGTGCCTTGCCCGGGAACTCGGCCCCGGGTAGGTGACCGGCGGCGACCCGCTCAGCGCGCTCGGGCGATTACAGCGTCAGACGCTGCATCCGCAGCCGACGCTCTCGCAGCTCCATGTCTACCGCGTCGGCTCGATCTTGGGGAACTCGATTCTTTTCCCGCTCGAGCCACTCGTTCATGGAGCGCAGCGCGACCTCGGTGCTGGTGTCGGGGTAGAAGGGGAAGGTCACCCCCGGGCTGACCTCGACGAGGGTGAGCTTCTTCAGGGTGCGCACCTGGACACCCTCTTCGTCGGTCTCCCACTCGTCGCCGTTCGGGTCGGTGAAGAAGCCGAAGCTCGAGCCGGTGACGTCCTTGCGGCGCAGGCTGACGGCGCGGTCCCGGAACCAGCTCGTGTCGGGCGGGTCGTTGTCGAACGCCAGGCCCTTCTCGTCCTCGGTGAGCCGGAGCGTGCCGGCCGACAGGCGGCCGAGCACCAGGTCATTCTCGTGGTTCCAGAGCCCACGGATGTCATCGCGGGTGATGCTCTCGGCGAAGGCGCCGGGGGCGATCTTCTCGCGCCACCGGTAGGACCCCTCGCCATACACGGGCGACAGCGAGTTGAACAGGGCGATGTACCCCGACAGCTTCGGGGTCCCGTCCTTCGGCTCGTCGAGCCGCAGCTCCATCCCCTTGACGAACCGCTTCTCGAGCTGGCGCATCGTCGTCTCCCTCCTCAGTCCGCGACCACGTCGCACTCGCAGCTGTCGTGCAGCGGCGGGTGCCCGATGTTGTCGGACGGCCGCATGGGACCGTCCGTGCCTTCGCCCCCGTCCACCCCCTGGCCGGCGTCCACGAAGTTCGCCTCGACGCCGGCCTTCTTCCCGTCCATGCCCTGGCAGAACGAGCAGGCCTCGGCATTCGCCACCCACCGCAGCACGGTGACGCCGCCGGCGACGTAGAGAGTCTTCGCCGCGGCCGACATGAACCGCACCGACTCGATGCCGGCGATCTTCCCGGCCCGCTTGTCGCCCCACTCGGTGAGGCGCTGCGCAACCGCCTCGGCCGCAGCCTCCTCGCCCTCGGCCTGGTATTCGTCCAGCAGCGCGAGCAGCTGCAGCTTCCCCTCGGAGGCCTCCCGCTTCCCGAAGTGCTCGGTGTAGTCCTTGACGAACCGCTCGAACTCGGCCGGCAGCTCGTCACCGGCGTCGGTCCCGAGCTCGTCGGCCATGGCGCCGGCGATGAGGTCGGCGTAGGAGCGGTTGACCGGCGCCATCTTCGCCGCCGCCCAGGCGCCGTGGTCGTCGTAGAAGGCCTCGATCTCCCGGCGCAGGTCGGTCAGGCCGCGGCGGGAGCGCGGCTCCGTGCTGCGGTAGGGCTTGATGAGCTTCTCGACCGCGCCGATCTCCCGGTTGACGATGGTCTGCGCCCGGTCCTCGATGACCGGCTTCTGCGATTTCCGGATACGGCGCCGCAGCGCCAGGCCGCGGATCCCCGTGCGCGCCGCCATCTCCCGCATGAACCGTCGGAGCTTCTCGCTCGTGAGGAGCTTGCCCTCGGCGCCGAGGTCGGTCTCGAGGTGGCGCAGCTGCCGGCCGTACAGGCCCGGGTTGCCGGCCGACCCGTTGACCAGGTCCTCGGCGTTCACCATGTTGATCGGCGTGAGATAGACGTCCCCCTTCTCGCCGATGCCAGGCCGGTCCTCCAGCTCGAGCACGTCGTTCGCCGAGAAGAAGCCCCACTGCCGGCCGAGCGCGTAGAAGGCGCCACGCGCCGCGGTGTCGCCGCGCATCAGCGCCTCCATGTTGAAGGCGATGTAGTAGCGGCGCCGCTCGGCGGGGACGAGGAGCCGCCGGTTGAGCTCCTGCTCCCAGCGGACGAAGATCGGCCGCATGGTGTAGATGACGAACTCGAGGCTCTGCTGCTCGATGTTGGCGAAGGTGGCCCGCTCGAGGTCCTTCAGAAAGTGCGGCGGGATGTTCAGGATGCGGGCGATTTCCGTGACGCCGAACTTGCGGCTGTCGAGAAACTGGGCGTCATCGGGCGGGATGCCGACCGGCGTGTACTTCATGCCGCGCGGCAGGAAGGCGACCTGGTGCCAGTTGTCCGACCGGCCCGACAGCCAGGTTTCGCCCAGGTTCTTCTTCGTCTCGGGGTCCATCTTCGAGAGCTGCGTCTCGACCACGCCCGGGACCCGGCCGCCGGTCTTGTAGAAGGTGCCGGCGTAGTCCTGGGCCGCCAGGCCGACGCCGAGGGCGTCGCGCGCGGCACCGATGACCGACTTCCCCTTCAGGCCGTCGAAGCTCAACCCCGGGATCTGGAGAATCTCGTCCTGCTGGAAGGTCTCGATCGAGCCGTCGTTCAGCAGGGCCTGGAAGACCTTCCGGCCCTTTTCGCGCTTCGGCTGGACCCTTTGGCTGATGAGCGGCCAGAGCTCGCCGACCTCCCCGCTGCCGGCGCGCAGGATGCGGGCATAGGCGTTGCCGTGGTAGATGAGCTGCGCCTGCATGACCTCGCGGCCGAACATGGAGCTCATCTCGTCGTTCAGCTCGTCGTGCAGGATCGGGTAAAGCGGGTGGTCGACCGCCTTGACGCGGCCGCGGCCGACTCGCTCGTAGACGCAGAGCGGCACCGAGGCCAGCGTCTCCGCCAGGATGCGCGTGCCGCACCAGAAGGCGGTCAGGCGCGACGCGCTCTCCTGGGAGACCGCGACGCCGCTCTTCGATGGCCCGCCGCCCGCGAGCTCGAGCACGGCCGAGGGCTTGATCGGGTTGTCCGGGTTCTCGAGGCTGCTGCTGCGCGCGGAAAAGGCTCGCTGCAGGAGGCCCATCGTCAGCCCTCCGTTTCAGGAGCGGCCGCGGCCGCCGCCGGCGTCGGCGCGGAGGCCTCGGCCGGGAGCGAGCGCGCGCCTACGAAGACGAGCTCGGCACCGAGCACGGCGACGCCGGCGCCGTGATGGGTCATCCAGACACCGACGGCCACGAGGAGCAGGCCGAGCGCGATGACGACGTCGACGAGGTCGAAGCCGGCGCGCGGCGGCGCCGGCGTCTCAGCCGAGGGTTTCGACTCGGGCATCGGTGGTTTTCCCCGTGGAAAGGATCGCCCGGCTGATCGCCATGACGAGCGCGGTCATGCCGTCGATGCGTTCGCGGCTCTTCTTCTTGCTCGGCTTCCAGTTGTCCTGCGCATCCTTGTCGAGAGTCACGTTGTCGGCGCACCAGTTCAGCACCGGGTGGTTGCCGTGGTGCAGCTGCCGGCGGCGATAGAGGGTGTCGACCTCCTTCGTCGCGGCACTCATCGAGCCGTAGCCCTGGCTCATGCGCAGCACGGTGATGCCGTCCTCCTCCTCGAGCTCGGTCAGCAGCTTGTGCGCGTTGTACGGGTCGGCCGCCAGCTCCTCGAGGTAGTAGTCCTGGCTGAGCTCCTGGATCTTTTTCCGGATGGCTCCCTGGTCGATGGCGTCGCCGCTGTTCGTGAATATTGCGCCCTCGTCCCGCCAGGCATCGTACGGCACTTTGTCGCGGCGGCTTCGGAGTCGGATGCCCTCCTCGGGCACCCAGAAGTGCGGCAAGACGTCGTAGGCGCGCACTGGATCTCCGTACTCCCAGCTGTCCGGCAGGTGCATGCGCTGGCGGTTCCTGTCGACGTCGGCCTCGGGCGGATAGCGGTCATCGTCCGGGTTGAGCTCCGAGTCGAAGACGAGGACGAGCGCGGTCAGGTCCGTGTTGCTCGAGAGGTCGAGGCCGGCCCAGCAGCTGCGCCCCTTGAGCTTCTCGGCCATCTCGTGCCACTCGAGCGGGCCGCCTCCCTCGCGCCACTTCTTCTGGTCGATCCAGCGCACCTCCTGCTGGACCCACTGATTCAGGTGCAGGCGGCGGAAGGTGTTCTCGAACGCCGGCGACGTCTTCGCCTCCTCGTACTCTCCCCGGATGTACTCCATCGAGGTCGTGATGCCCATGCCCGGGTTGCAGCGCTTCCACGTCGCCGGGCTCTCCCAGTCGGCCTTCTCGTCGGCGCTGTAGACGACCGACAGGAACTGGTCGTCGCGGATGAGCCCCTTCTGCTGCTGCACGGCCTTCCTGTGCATCTCGCCGCAGAGGCTCTTCGTGTCGAAGCCGGCCGTGGTCGTCGCGAAGATGAGCGGCTGGCGCCGGGCGCCGCGGCCGGTCTTCAGCGTGTCCCACAGCTCGCGACTGTCCTGGACGTGCAGCTCGTCGAAGATGATCCCGTGCGGGTTGAGCCCGTGCTTGCTCGGGACGTCGGCGCTGAGGACCTGGTAGATGCTGCCGGTCGCGGGCACGGCGATCTCCCGCGCCATCGGCTCGCAGCGGCCGCGGAGCCGGACGCTCGCGTTGATCATCTCCTTCGCCACCTTGAACACGATGGCCGCCTGCGAGCGGTCCCCCGCCGCACTGTAGACCTCGGCGCCCGGCTCGCCGTCGCAGAAGAGCAGATAGAGCGCGACGCCGGCGGCGATCTGCGACTTGCCGTTCTTGCGCGGGACCTCGATATAGGCGATCCGGTAGCGGCGCAGCCCGTCCGCGCGGCGCTTCCATCCGAACACCGGGCGGATGACCTGGTCGCGCTGCCAGGGCGCGAGTTCGAACGGCTGCCCCGCCCACTGTCCCTTCGTGTGCACGAGGAAGCGCGGGAAGAATTCGCAGGCCCTGTCCGCTGCCGCGTCGTCGAAGTAGTACAGGTCATCGACGGAGGGGAGGTCAGGTCTTCTTGCGCGGGCCGCGGCGCGGCGCCGGCGGCGGGACGACCCCGACCGGCCCGCGGAAGAACGCTTCGTCATCGTCCTTTTCGTCGCCGGAGCCCGGCGCGTGAACCCGCGCGCGCGCCGCCGGCGAGAATCCGAACTCGGCCGACAGCTGGCGGATCTTCTCCATGGCTTTCGTCTGCACGATGAACGCCGGGTTCTGCACGGTCGTGCCCTGGCCGCCGGCGGCGAGATAGCCCTCGCGCTCGAGGACCTCCTCCGCCTGGACGAGCGCCTGCCACGCCAGGCAGTAGGAGACCAGGTCCGCGCGATCGACGACGGTGACGAGGCCGAGGCGCTCGAGCTCCGGGTAGAGTCGGTCCCACTCCTCGAGCGCGGCGCCCTTCAGGAAGTCCGGCCGCATCGCGCCGGCGGTCGGCTTGACGATCGGCGCGCGCGGCGGCGGCCGATGCGATCGATCACCGTGGAGGAGGCGCAGCTCGGGCGGCTTCGGAGGCGGGCCGGGCTTCATTTTGGCCTCTTGAGCGGCACGACCTTTCGCCACGAGTTCATCTCATCCTGCACCTTTCTCACGGCGCGGGCTGGCGCGAACCATTCGCCCAGCCGGCTCGATCCGAGCGGCACCCCAGCTGCGCGGAGCCATCGGCGCTCTTCAGCAGGTCCGGCGTCGAGGGCCACCGCCAGGATGATCGGCGAGTGCCCGTAAGGATTCTGCTGCGCAAGCTGCGCCAAGCGATTTCTAAGGTGCGCCGAATAACCGATCTTCACCGGCTCCCTGTAACTCCCGAACTGCACCATGTAGCAACCCTTCGAGTCCGGAACGTCTCGGATCTGACGATCGCACCATGGAGAGTTCAGGGCCATCGTCCAGGCCCTGGGCCGATGGTGCTGCACCGGTCGCATGGACGCGACTTCAGCCACGGACCTCATGTCTCACTCCTGCGGCGCGCCGCGTCGAGGGCCTCCGCGCACTCGCGGCAGTCGATGATGATCCCGTGCTTGCAGATGACGGCATTCTCCGGGTCGTCCCTCGCAGGGATCGCGTCCCCCAGTCCGTCGACGAGGCTCGCCACCGCGGGGCTCAGAGCGTGCACGATCGCCTTTCGGTGTTCGCCTTCGGATTCGGTATCGAAGGAGATATGGTCGAAGGCGACGTTGCCGTTCTCGTCGACCTTCGCCAGACCTCGGACCCGGACTTCGTACCAGCGTGATTTGCCCATGGTCAGGCCTCCCGGCCCAGTATCCAGAGGCCACCCCGACGGCGCCACCCCCCCCTGCCCCGAACCTGCGGGCGTGCGCGCGAGGCGGCTCGGCCGGTCCAACGGGCAACCCCCAGAGATTTCACTCCCCTATCCCCCACGGCGGATTACAGCGAGAGGTGCTACGCGTTGACGGTCGCGCCCGTGACGGCCGCTGCCTGCGACGTCGGCCGACTCTTGGCGTCGTACTGCAGGTACGTCGCCGCGAGCGTGCTGTTCTGCGTGGCGCGGAGCGCCACCAGACGGAGGTAGCGCTTGCGAGATCGCACGTCGATGTAGAAGACCTTGTCGTCGTCGGTGTCCGCGACCGTGACCGACGACCCCGTGATGTCGGCCGCGTCCGCCAGCGCGGAGTCGTCACCATGCTGGGCCTTGATGGACGTCACCGCGCCGCCGACGATGGCGCCGAAGTGGACGGCGATGAGGCAGCCGTCGAAGCCGGACATGTCGATGATGGTGCCGTTGATGTTCGTCGCGCCCGCAGCTCCCGCGGTCGGAGTGATGGCGCTCGAGAGCTTCGTCCCCTGGATCAACGGTCGCGTTGTCATGGCATCTTCCCCTCGCCCCCGGGTTAGTTGGTCAGCTGCGTGCGCCTCGCATCTGGGTGCGACGGATACGGTCGCGTCTTTGCTTCGGCCCGCTGTGGCACGGCGTACAGAGCGCCTGCCAGTTGGACTCTCGGTCCTCGCCGCCATGGCTGAGCGGGATGATGTGGTCGACTACGCGCGCCTCGTCGCCGCAGCTCTTGCAGTACGGATGCTCGGCGAGGAACGCGGCACGCCGGCGACGCCAATCCCCGTCGTAGCCGCGCGCCGCCGGCGAGGGGCGCGACTGGTCGTGCACCTTCCCCACCGCGGACCGGCACTCGACCGAGCAGAAGGCGCCGCCCCTGACCAGGTTCCCGCACCCCTGACGGCGACATGGTTTTGGGCTCAGCCACGGCATGCACGGCGATCATGATGCGGCAGGTCCGTCACCGTGATGCGCGTGGCGGGCGCCAGCTCGCCCGGCTCGGCGCGGCGCTGGTCGGCATCGTCCTCGACCCAGCGCGGCGTGTCGCCGTGGATGACGCCCAGGCGCTTCAGCGCATCGAGGATGGGCTTGCAGCCGGCGCGCAGGTTCTGCCTGTCGAAGCGCCGCTTCCCCGGCGGCAGGACGTTCAGCACGAACACCGAGCGCCGGCCGCGCGGCTTCGGTGGCAGGGAATACGCCGCCGCGCGTGTGACGGCCATGGTCTCGAACGCGAGCTCCTGCATCCAGACCTTGCGGTGTCGGTGGTAGACACCCCAGTGTCGGCCGTGCCACTGGTTCACGCTGGGGACGCCACGAGGGATGACGAAGACGAACTGCTTCAGGACCGCGCCGGACGCTGCAGGCGCGTGGGATTTAACTCCACCGCAATTTTTCGAGGCTTTCGTTTCGCCCGCTTGATGCCCAGGCATTCCGGGCACGCGAGCCTGTCCGTCTCCGGCGTGTTCTTGCCGCAGACGTAGCAGACGCCGCGGCGCTTTCGGTCCTCGCGCTCGTTGTGGTTCCGGCGAAGGAGCGCCTGCCGCCTTCGCCACCAGATGCACCGGGCCGGGCATCTACCCGCGTGCCGTTTGGCGGCGGCCGCGGTGGCCATGGCCCCTGAGCCCGAGATGGTCGCGGCAGTAGGCGTAGACCCGCATGTAGCTGCGGTCGAGCTCCTGGGCGAGGGCGGCGATGCTGCCTCCGTGCTTGTCGTAGAGGCGGCGCATCTTCTCGTCCGGCGGCCACTTCACCCCGAGCGGGTTGCCCCCGATGCCGGCGCGAGGCCGCACCAGGCGAAGCGGTGGAGTCGGTGGAGTCTCCGCGGCTGGCTCCGGCGACGGGGCCGCGGAGGCGGTGGCCGCCCCGACCACGCGCTGGCGCGTCGCCTCGAGGGCGACGTTCGGCCGCCCCCAGTCCCCGGGTGGAGTCGGTCGCGGGAGCGCGGCCAGCACGCCCCGCATCAACGCCGCGAGCTGCTGGCCGAGGCGCCGGTTCTCCTCGAGGAGCCGGCGGTCATCGTCGGCGAGACGGAGCGGCTCGCTCATGCGGCCGCCCCGACCACGCTGAACTCAGGCTGGTTTTTTAGTGGTTCCCGTTCTTGAGCGCGCTGCAGGGGAAGATCTTGTCGCAGCGGCTGAGCACCTCGGCGCTCGGCTGCGGCATCACGCTCGCGCCTTCGACCTGCACCACACCGACCCCATTCGGCATGTGCCCGGTCTGCTTGCAGACCCAGATGCAATCTTCCGCCCGGAGGACGTCCGCTTCCGTCGTGACCTTCGGAAGGGCGAGCGGGTTGCTGGCGCTGTTGTTCCCGTCGTCGTTCGACCCGCCGCACGCGACCAGGCTCACTGCGAGGATGATGCCGACCACCACCAGAATCGACTTGCGCATGGTGCCCCCCTGCTCCGTTGTGTGCCCAGGTGGCTGAATTATCGCCATCATGGGCTGAAAACTGCAACCTGTTCACCGGTCCGCCCCTCGGCGCGCCTTCTTCTTGCCCTTCTTCGCCGCGCTCGACAGCTTGGGCGGGAAACAGGCCGTGCACCTGGTCTCGGATGAGTCTGCCCAGCCGCAGCCGCCCCCGCAGGCCTTCTCCTCGGTGCAGCCGCATTTCCGGCAGGTCCCGCGGGTCGGCTTCTTCGGTGCAGACGTCTGCACAGCCGGCGCCTCACGGTTCAGGATGGCGTCGACGTTGATGCCGAAGGCCTCGAGCTCCTTGCGGAACTCCTTGCGCCCCCAGTCCCAGGTTGAATCGGCACGCTCGCTCGCCTGCATGAACGCCAGGTGGCGCACCAGGTCCTCGGCCGTCTTCCCTGGCGGCACGAGCGTGCCGAACTTCCCGCGCGCGCCACCCCGCACGAGAAGCATCTTCCCCAGCGGTCCGGTCGCCGTCGCCGGCGCCGCCTTGATCTTCGCGGCCAAGGCCTCGACGAGCGCCGGTGTCGCCGCCTTCCACCGCTTCTGCGCCTCCTGCTCCTTGCGCTCGAACTCGGCTCGCTGCTTCTCTTCGCGCGCGGCACGGGCCTGCTGGCTCTCGCCGCCCCCGCCCGCCGCGGCCGCCTGGCGCTTCTTGCGGTCTTTCTGCCAGGCCGACCAGTGCACGGCGCACTTCTCCTTCGCGATGCAGACGAGGAACGACTCGCCCTGGCCCGGTCCACACGCGACCAGCGCCAGGCGCGAGTGCGCGCAGGTCTTCGATGGCTGCTCCTTGCTCGGGTAGTCGGCCGTGCAGGTCCAGAGCTCGCCGTCGGCCCGCTTCCAGGCCGGCGCCCCGAAGACGCGCTCCTTGCCGGCGCCGCGGACGTCGCTGCTGGCCAGGTGCTGGCGGGTGATGAGGATGACGCCGTGCCGGTCCTCGGCGTGCTCCTCGAGCGCGGCCGCCGTCTCGGGGAAGAGCACCGGGTCCGCCTGCTCGGCATCGAAGCGCACGTTGTGCTGGATCCAGGCCTCGAACTCCCGGACGCTGACCGCTTTCATCATCGCGTAGGGGTCCTTCTTCGCCGCCGCCTCGTCCAGGTCGTCGTCATCGAACAGCGAGGCGTACATCTCCTGGAACAGATTCCGGTCGTGGGAGCCGGCGTCCTCGACCGTGATGGCCCGCATCTGATCCGCCGGCTTCAGGCGCGCGAGCAGGATGGCGTGCCCCGCCGAGAACAGGTCCCGCAGGAACAGCTCCTGAGCCTCGGGGATCAGCTGCAGCAGCTTGAGGCGGTCGTAGACGTACTTCGGCGACCGCCCCACCCGGGCCGCGATGCGGCCGACGTCGTAGCCTGGCAGCTGCAGCAGCGACTGGTATCCCTGCGCCTCCTCGAGGGCATGGATGTCTTCGCGCTGGTCGTTCTCCATCACAAGCAGCTCGAGGAACTCCTCGTCCGCCATGCCCCGGATGATGGCCGGCACGGTGAGCCGCCCCGCGCGCTTCGCCGCCAGGGCCCGGCGGTGGCCGGCGGCGATCTCGTAGCACGCCAGGCCATCGCGCACCCCCACCGGGCGCACCAGCAGCGGCGTGACGACCCCCTTCTCGCGCACCGAGTCCGTCAGCTCGCGCATCGACTCCTCGGGGAACCGCTTCCGCGGGTTCGCCGCGGCCTCGACGAGCTGCTCGAGCCGGAGCTCCTCGAGGCGCGCCGGGCCCCGGTATTCGTCCGCGTCGGACCCCCATGACTTCCGCGCCTTGTCGAGCTTCTGGTCCTGCATCACCGCCTCGTCCATCACACGCCTCCTGCGGCCTGCCCTGTGGCCGCCGTCTTGTTCCACCCGTATTTCCGATCGACCTCCGCCATCTCCGCCTCGAGCTCGGCGAGCGCCTCGCCGCTGTAGCCGCGAGTGGCTTCCCGGTACTGCTGCATCCGCCCTTGGCTCCTGAGCCAAGCGACGTACTCGACGAACTTGGCCCGGCGTTCACGCTCGTCGACGGGCGCCGGCGCCGCGCGCGCGGCCGCCTCGAGGCGCGCCTTCATGCCGAGCAGGTCTGACCAACGGTCCTGGCGCAGCCAGGTCTTCGCATGCGGCAGGTGCGGGACGAACTCCCGACGCGCGGCGGCTTCCCGGCGCTGCTGCAGGTCGAACCGGAGCGCCTCGAGGAGCTGCTCGCGGGTCGCCCCGCGCTTGCGGGCCGCCCGGTACTGCTCCCGTGCCGGCTTCTGGCCCTGCTTCTCCGGCCACCCCTCCCACCAGTCCTCGAAGTCCTGGTCGATGGGCGAGAGGGCGGCGCCAGCCGCCATCGCTTTTCTTTTCTCCTGTTCTTGCTCCTGTTCCTGTTCCTGCTCCTGATTCGCCGAAGGGTGCTCGTGGACCACGGCCGGTCGGCTCTGCTCGATCGCAGGGGGGGCTTCGGGCAAGGCTTCCCCGAAGGCTTCGGCCAAGGCTTCCCCGAAGGCTTTCGCCGCCCCGTCCATGAACCCTTTGAAGCGGGATCGGATCTGCTCCTTCAGCTCGCACTCGGGGATCTCGTCCCAGGTGTCACGCCATGAACGGACGACGTTCGGCGACTCCGGCGCGTTGTACTCGATGGCGTTGACGACGAAGACGAGCCCCGCGGCGGCGTCGTAGATGACCATGCCGGCCGCCTGCAGCTCCTGGAAGTGGGCGCGGAACGCCGGCAGCGGCCAGCCGAGGTCCTCCGCCATCCCCGACTCGCGCGCCCGGAAGACCCCCGGGATGTTCGTCGTCAGCGGGCTCGTCAGCATGTAGAACCAGAGCCCCTGCCCCGACGGCGGCATGGCGGTCAGGCCACGGAACTTCTTGTCGACCCACGTGCGGACGTCGATCTTCCGGTAGCGTGCCATGGTCCCCCTGGCGGCGCGCGCGGCGCCGCGTCAGTCGCCGGCCGCGCGCTCGCGACCGGATCCGCGCCCATCCCCCGACGGACGCGTCCCACCCTGGTTGCTCGGCTTTTCCTTGTTGGCCTTGCGGATCGGACAGAGACTGCGATGGTCGACCTTGTGCCCCGCGACCCGGACGATCGGATAGGCCTTCGCGCCCTGGTCGTATGCGTGCACTTCGTAGACGGCCTCGGTCAGGTCGAGCGGCACCTTCCGGCCGTCACCGAGGACGCCCCACATGATCGGCGCCCCGCACCCCGGCCGGTCCTTCGAGCCGCAGTACTGGCTCACGGATTGGTCGGCTCGAAGTCGCACAGTTCGCCAAGCATCGGCATAAGGACTAGCGTCACGACCCGGGCCCCGGCCTTGAACTGGATCCGGACTTGCGACTGAGGCGCCGCGGGGTCGAAGGTGATCCGGAGCGGCGTCCGGCGTCGACCGACCCGAGCGAACCGGGCGAACTCTTCGACGTACTTCGCCTCAAGGAACACGTCGACGAGGCCATCGCGCCCGAAGTGATCGAGGATCGCCCGGTAGTTCGGGAACTTCGTCACGCCGTCGGGATGGGCCGCGGCGTCGACCTCGAACCGGAGCGAGCCGTCGGCCTCGACCTCGACCGGATCCGGAACGATCGGCCCCTCGTCGCGCCCGCGGAGGACGTCGCGGAGCCGCGGCGCCTCGACGACGACGGCGCCTTCGAGGACGGCGTCGCGCTTCCTGTCCGGCGGGACGATCGCGAGCCTGTGTCCGTCGGTCGCAACGACCGTCCCGTCAGGCTCGACGAGGATCCGATCCAGCATCGGGACCTCTTCGGTCGTGAACTGCGCGGCCTTGATCTGGAGGGTGTCGAGGCGTGCGGTTGTCGTCATGGGGCCCCTTTCGTTAGAAGGCCATCAACCCAGGCGCGCATCCGCGCCCAGCGGCGCGATGGCCTTTCGTCCTCTCCCGGGCCGTCCTCATCATTCACGTAGACGATCTCGCGAGCGAGCGCCGGCGCAATCCCCAAGAGCTTCGCCAGCTGTCCCGCCTGCTCGTCCGATTCGCCCGGGTCGATCGTTCCCGTGTCGATACCCCGGCTTCGGCAGACTGCCCCGAGCGCGCAGACCCCTTCGCCCTCTTCGAGAGTCTCGGAGATGAGCGCCTTGTCCGGCATCGCGTCGAGCGCGGCGAGCAGCTCGCACAGGAACGCCTGCCCCCGCTTTCCCCGGATCGAGCTCAGGACCGCCCCGCGATAGCGGATGAGCGCCCAGTAGTCGTCGACGTCTTCGCTGTATCCCGATCGGCTCATGGAGCCTCCGCAGATGGGTCCGGCCCCGCATAAATCGACGTCGGCCGCGCGCCGACGAGGCCGGGGGTGGTGCCGAGAGGAAGGGTGCGCCGCTCAGTGGCGGGAGAAATGGCCTCCCGGGCGACCGGACGCGGCGCTGTCGGCGTCGCCAGTGCCTTGGGTGTCTCTTTCTGGCGCTTCACCGCCGCGCGCCTCCGATGCATGGTCCTGACTTTTCGGCGGCGGGCGGGGTCGCGGTGACGAACCTGGCGCCCGGGTGATCGCAGACCGGCTCCGTTCTATTTGCGAGGTACGGCCACGCCGTACGCGACACGGGACACGTCCACCAAATCAGCCCGGGCGCGTCGTGCCTGGCGGAGATCAAGGACGAGACCCGCCCGGAACGCGAGGCAGGCGGCTTCGAGGCGGACTTCTTCGAGGCTAAGTGGATCCGCACCAGGTCCTCCAGGTCCGACCTCAGCAGCGCGGAGGCGCGTCGGGTCAGGTCGTCTTTCACGTCGCGGCGGGTGCGGACACCGAGCGCGGCGCGTTCACGGTCGGTGAGGTTGACGGCGAAGCGGACGATCACCTTCACTTCGGATCCTTCGCCGTGAGCGCGTGCCCCATCTGAACGGTAACCTTGGCGTGGTCCGGACACAGGGAGATGAACATCGACCCGCGCTTCCGGCTCTGCACCAGATAGTCGTCGGCTGGCTTGCCGCACAGGCTGTCGTCGCTGAGTCGCGGGAACTCGCAGGTATGGATCACCTTCCGCACCAGCTCGCGACGGCGAGGGCGTGGTCGAGAGCCTTTATCACCGTCCAGGCGCCGCCCCCGACGAAGGCGAGGATGAGCACCAGCGTCAGCGGCGCGAACCAGCGCGGCGTGCGCGCCTCCTCGATGCTGGGCGTGCGCCACTGCGGCTGCACGACGAGGCCTCCGACGGCCTGGCGCTTCACGGGTGGGCGGTCGGTCCAGACGAGGCTCATCGTCCCCTCCTGGCGCGCTGGAGCACGGCGCGCGCGGCATCCCCGATCGGGTGGTGCTGGTTCTCGAAGTGGTAGGCGACGCGCTCGGCGAGCTCGAGCAGGTCGCGGCTGGCGGCGAAGAGGCGGGCGAGGTTCAGGCTCTCGACCGTCTTCCCCGCGACGCCGGCGAGCACGGCGCCGTCCTTCACGCAGACGAGCGGGCCCCAGCTGCCGTCGACGACCTCCCACTCGCCGGCGGGAAGCCGGAGTGCCTGGTTGACCCCGGCGGGCCCGGGCTGCTCTGGCGACGCCGGCGGCGGGCCGACCAGGTAGAGCGGCGGTCGCTCGCTCACAACCAGAAGGCCTCCGCAGGTTCACCGAACCGGGCATGCGTCTCGCTCGCGTCGACGCGCATCGGCATGATGAAGGCTCGCCAGTTCTCCCCCGACAGGCTCAGCAACTGATACGGGTCCCCAATGTCGTCCTCGATGGACGCCGGCTCTCCGGCATAGCGCATTACCGGCTCGATGGTGCGTAACAGCAGCGCCCGGTTCAGAGCGCGGCCGGCGATGATGCCGACCGATGTCCGCCTCTCGGTTTTCCCGGGCGACGCGCACACCGGGCAAGGACCGAGCGCCTCGAGCGCCCACTTCCAGAGCTGCGTCAGGTCGATCGGTATGGGACGGGGGCGCGCGGACCACTCAGCCAGAGCAGGCCCTTTCGGATGGGCCGGAAGATCGATTGCATCGTCGTCGACCTTGAGCATGGTCGCGCCCCAGCCGTTCGTCGTCCAAAGCCAGGTCGCCCCGTCGTGCTCCCAGCGGAACGTCCTGCCAAGCACGTCCCCGCTGGAGAATGGGACCGCGCCGCCATACCGCTGCCAGCAGCCGTGCAGCAGTCCAAACGCGCTTCCTGACATCATCGCGAGTCCTCCGCCGGCCACCAGGTCACCGCTTTGCGCCCCGTGTCCGAGTCGACTTCGGATGCTCCCGACGTGACGAGCCCCGCGCGCTCGAGCTCGGAGAGGCGGCGGCCGATGCGCTGGCGCCACCACTCGATCCCCTTGGAATCGTCGCGGGCGCGCAGCTGGGCGAAGCTCGCCAGCGTCTTGCACGTCCGCCCCGGCCACTCGCGGACCAGGTCCAGCGCCGCACGCTGCAGCTCGCCCAGGCGCTGCGGGTCAGCCTTCAGCTCCGCCGCGGCCATCGCCGACGTGCGCTTGTCGCCGTCGGAGTAGAGCGGCCCCGTCGGCACCGGCCGCCCCGGCTCCGGGTCGAAGAGCGTGCGCATGGTCGAGCGCACCTCGAGAGGGTCCACGGCCTGGCGGCTCATGCGGTTGCCCCGATCGGGAGCGACGGCTGAATGCGTTCACGCCGCGCGAGGGCGAGCCTCGCCCGCAGCTCCGCCGTCACGGTGACGTGGCACGGGCGGCACAGCGTCCGCGCGTTCTCCAGGCTATGAGCTCCCCCCTCGGCCAGCGGGACGACGTGGTCGGCCTCCCAGCACGCCTCGGGAGGAAAGCCGAAGCCGAAACGAATCCCCTTCCGGCGTTGCTCGAGGATCCAGCGGCGAATCGCCTCGGTGTCGCGCTCGCACCGCGCGCACACGCCGTGATCGCGGCGCTCCACCGCTCGCCGGAAGCCGCCCTGGTGCGCCTGGGCGAGATAGGCATCGACGCACTCCTGGCTGCACCAGAGCCGCCGGCGACCTTCGCACTCCTTCCGACACCAGGTGCAGAGCCGGCCCCCGTTAGATCCCCGCTCGCCGTTCCTGCCACTGCGCAGGTCGTGGAGGCTCTTCCCCTGGCGCCGGGTCACCGGCGCGCCCCCGGATCGATGCCGAGCGTCTCGGTGAAGATCTCGATGCAGTGCCCGCACATCCCGCCGGCGCAGAGGAGGACTTCGCGGATGGCGTCGAGGAGCTTGCCCCGGTCCGACTGCTCGAGCGCCCCGACCTCGTCGCCCAGGCGGAACACCGTGCGGCACGGCTCGCACTGGTAGGCGGCGCCGCGCAGGCAGGGCCTCTGCCCCGTCGGTCGGCAGCATTCGAAGATGGCGAGCGACTCGACGCGGGCCCGGAGGGTGCGGGCGTGGACCTTCGGCTTCACCCCATTGCTCAGGTTGGGCGTGGAGCGGACGTCGTGCCCCAGGCGCCGGCACTCCATCACCTGGCTCGCCTTCTCCAGCTTCAGCGGCGCGACGGAGCCGACCACGTGCGTGTGGCACCAGTGGGCGACGCTGGCGGGAGAGTTCATGCGGCCTCGTGCACGTCGCGACGGTGACGCCGGAATGTCCCGGGCGATGGGAAGGTCATGTCGCAGCACTCGAGCGATTCAGGGACCGCCGGCGCGGTCACAGCGAGGCTCTGATTGCGCTGGGAGATGCCCCGGCAGACGGTCGAGCAGAAGCGGCGCGCCGACCAGGTCGTCCAGGAGTCGTGCGGGCGCGGCCAGAAGGGGCGGCGGCACACCTCGCACGCCTTGCGCTTCAGCTTCAGGCCGGAGTACGGTCCGCGCGCCGGCGAGCTCATGCGGCCCCCGAGAGGCCGATAAGGCCCCTGGCTGGGTCCCGCCCCGAGCCAGGGGCCTTGCCGGTGGTAGGGAAGCTGGCGCGCCTCGCATTCACTCGAACCGGGAGCGGACCGTCACCGCCGAACCTGCGCGCAGACGGGTTCCCTTTGGCGCGTGCCTTGGCGGGCGTCCCATGGCGCCCGGTGTTGCAGGTTGAGCCGCCGCGGCGCACCGGAGGGAACTGCACTGCGGGCTGTCCGGTGGTGCGGATCGCCTTGTTGCTCGCTTCGCCAAGGAGGGTCCCGTTCATGCGACCGGAACGGAGACCGGTTGGAAGGAGCCGCGGGCGGCCGACGTACGTCACAGACTCAGTCCGACGTGCCGGCTTTGGTGCCGTTGAGCACAGCAGAACTTCCGAGCCCGCGACCGCCGGCGGACGCTGGCGGACGATCGCGGTCCGACGTGTTACACTCCGCGGCCTTGAAAAACAGGCGGGGCCGGGCGCCCATAGCTCAGTTGGATAGAGCGTCGGACTACGAAAGTCAGGATTCAGACCGTCCCACGAGTAGAAATTAGCGGTCGTCACACCCTCGGAGTGCTCCCAACGACGGGCCCACACGTCACACTTATGCATTGAGGCCCCCACGCATCGGAGCATGACGATGCGACCATCCGACGAATCTCTTGGCGGGGCTCTTCGCGAGGAATCTCACGTGGGCGGAATCGATCTGCGAGAGGCTCATGCGTGGCCTGACTCGCCTGCCACGGTCCGCCCGCCTCGTCACCCGGAATGCAAGGTCCGCGAGCTGATCGTGCGCCTCTTCGGCACGGCGGAACTCGCGTCGGAGCCGCTCCAGCTGGGATTCGCGAGCTCCGCAGAAGAACGGCGCATTGGCGATGACCTGCCTTGTCTGGCTGGCATGGTCAATGCCGCGGCCTTCTCTTCTCACCCGACCGGACAGCTCGTAATAGACCACGTCCAGACGGTCCAACACGAGCTGGAGCATGGCGCCCTCTACACGCCGCAGTGTCCGAGTGGTCACTCCTTCGCACCGGACCAGCCCCACGACATCGTCCCTTCTGACGCCCGCAAGCCTGGCCACATCGTCCTCATCGAGCCGGAACAGCTGCATGACGCCCACGATCATGTCGACTGGGAACGCGCCCGCAAGCGCCTCGAGAGTCACCTGGCCACCCGCAGACGGCTCAGGAGTTGCGATCGTCGCTCTGGCTTTGAGTCGACCGGTGACGAGGAGGGCCGATGAACTCGACCCCATCCTGCAGGAATGACTGGGACAGGTGGGCATAGCGCTGGGTCATTTTCATGGTGCCGTGCCCGAGGTACTTCTGCAGCCGATAGATGTCGCCGGTGTTCTGAACGTACCAGCTGGCGAAGGTGTGGCGCAGGTCGTGGAAGTGCAGATCGTCGAGCCCCGCCTTGCGTCTGGCCGATTCGAACGCGGTCCGGATCGACGTGACCGCCTCCCCGCGGAACCCGAAGATCCGATCGTCCGCCGGCCGCTTGCGGATCCCGCGCAGGCAACGCGCCAGCTCTGGCGACAGCGGCAGCGATCGCGCCTTCCTCGTCTTCGTGGTTTCCTTTCGGAACGTCAGCATGCCGTAGGGCGGGACATCCCAGTTGACGTCGCTCCATCGCAACGACAGCAGTTCGCTGAGCCGGCCCCCCGTGTGCAACGCCGCGACCAAGATCGGCTTCAGGTGCTCCGACGCTGCCAGGATGAGCCGGTCGGCCTCCGTCTCCGTCAGGAAACGCATGCGGCCCGGGCTCTCCTTGAACGTCTCGACGTCGCGCGCCGGGTTCGGACCCGGATGATGGCCACGCTTGATCGCCCAGGAGAAGAATGCCGACAGTGTGGCGATCTGCCGGTTGACCGTCGACTTCGAGATCCCATCCTCGAGGCGCGCCGCCTGGAAGGCCTCGATGCGCAGCAGCGTGATGTCCTTCAGACGCAGGTCGCCGATCGAGCGCTCGAGGATCCGGATGTTGCTGGCCGTGGTGCGCCGGTCCTCCCAGCGCAGGTTGTGATGCTGGATGAACTCGGCCGTCAGTTCTCGGAACCGCGGACCCCCGAAAAACATCGCCGTGCTCCTGTGGGGCGGGATGGAGTGCGGCGTATGTACGCGAATTCTCCGCGCCGGGCAACAACAATTTTAAAGAGCCGCCCGGGACCGCGGACGATGACCTGTCGAGGGCAACCTGCCAGGGTTTGCCCCCGCGGCCCCGGGGGCTCAGCTCATGTTCGGAGGTGTTACGGGTTGCCGTCGTCATCGCGCCCTGGCAGGTCACGAGGCGCTATATACGCTTCGGAGGGAGCACTGTCAAGTGCCTCCTGACAGTATTTTCAGGGATACCCCGACTAGGCAGGACTGCATAGGGCCCCGTTTTTCGGGTCAGGCGAAGGGGACCCCGGTCCGCAGGAAGTTCGCCGCGGCCGACCATGCGAGCCCCGGCCGCTCATAGTCGCCGTGCTCGTAGCCGGGGCACTCGAAGTCGATCACCGAGCTCGGCCGGCGGGTGAACCCCTTCCAGCCGGACTGGCCGAAGGTCGACATCTTCACGACGTCGTCCTCGCGCGAGAAGAGGTTCACCGCCCGGGTGTAGTGCCCCGCCTTGTCCGACCAGTCGTCGCGGCTGGAGAGGATCGAGCCCATCAGCACGACGCGGTCCCAGAACACGCGCGGCCCGGGCGCGTCCGTCATCGCGTGATCGACCAGGTAGCTCCCCATCGAGTAGCCGACGCCGTCGAGGACGATGCCGCCGCCGTGCAGCTCCTCGAGCTCGAGCAGCTGCTGCGCCACCCACCGCTGGAAGCGTCCGACAAGGCGCCGGCGCACGGCGCCCCCGACCCACGGAAAGCGGACGGCGAAGGCCGACGTCCAGCCATACTCCCAGAGCAGCACGGCGACGATCTCCGGGTTGCCGGCGCGCAGCTGCGGCTCGAGCCCGGCGGCCCAGGCCTCCGCCTCTTCCTTGCTCGTGTGGAGGCCGTGGGCGAGGATGACGGCGCGCTTCGGCATCAGGCCGCACCGCAGATGATCGGCGGGAATGGCGGCGGCCACGGCCCCAGCCGGATCTGTGGGTCCGGCACCGGTCTCAGCGCCTTCAGATGCTGTCCTTCTCGCAGGGCGTCAGGTCGACGAAGACGAACTGTCCCGGGAGCAGCTTGTCGAAAGCCGCCGGGTTGCTGATGTGCATGGTGAGGTTGGCCGCCGGCGTCCACTTCGACCACTGGGCGTTCGCCTCGCCCTCCTTGTTGCTGTAGACGGCCGCCAGCGTGAGCTCCTCGCTCTGCTTCGTGCCGTCCGGCCCCGCCATGCTCTTCACCGACGCCACCGACATCTTCAGACGAAGCACAGCCGACATGGACGACCTCCTCTATCGTGATGTGGGCCCCGGGACGCGCCTGACGGATGCGGCCCGGGGCCCGTCTATCTCCGCGTCAGCGCCGTCAGACGCCCGCGGGCACTTCCGTCGTTTTTAAGGTATGGCCTCAGTCTCTGGTGGGGCGCACTGCGGGGCCCGGCGACGCCCACTTCACCGGTGGCTGCGCCGCCTGGTGGTGCGGCGCAAACCCCGCCACCAGCTCAGCTCGCCGGCGGCTGCTTCACGCCGACGGAGAACCGGAACAGCAGCGAGAACGAGTCGAGTGAGTTGACCCCGTCCCCGCCGGCGTCGCCTGGCTCGATCGCGCGCGTGTACTGAGCGAGCAGGTGCGCGGCCGAGGACTGGCCGACGAAGAATCGAGGGCCGATCCACGTCGCCGCCTGGGCGGCTGCCAGGTCGGTCAGGTCGCCGGTCGTCATCGTGGCGGCTCCCCCGACCTCGATGTTGCCTTTGCAGCCCGCGCCGGCGCTGTCGCAGCCGAAGTAGAGGAAGTTGTGCACGAACGACGGGCCGACGAGCGCACCGTCCGCGGGACCGAAGAGGCCCGAGAGCTGCGCGCCGATGCCGGTGTTCGGCGTGGCGTAGTGCCACCAGCTGAAGGCGACGGTCGAGAGCGTGTCGCCGGACGCGGAGTCGTGCCGCACCAGCAGGTCGGCGGCGAATTCCTCGGAGGCCTGCGCCCAGGGCGCTTTGTCGGCCGCGCGCGCCGGCGGCGCGGCCGCGGCGGCGGTGGCGAGCATGACGGCGAGGATGAGCGCGGTGCGGATGGTGCGGGTGGGTCGTGCGAGCATCGGTCCCCCTTTCAGGTGAACGCTTCGAAG
>Ga0134121_10000606_pt1 | contig 39655 bp, 29 predicted proteins | sample KB301_FD_96463 | JGI IMG/M metagenome (GOLD analysis project Ga0134121, IMG submission 96463) | Terrestrial soil microbial communities without Nitrogen fertilizer from Kellogg Biological Station, Michigan, USA - KB3-0-1 | ecosystem: Environmental > Terrestrial > Soil > Unclassified ...
ATGAGCACCGTCGCGAAGACGGGCCGGCGGACGCAGAGCTCAGCGAGCTTTTGCATGGGATTCCTCCGCTCCCAGCTCGATGCGGGCGAAGAGCCCGGGGCGCAGACGCCCATCGGAGTTGGGGAATTCGGCTTCGGCGAAGAAGGTCCGGGTGGCCGGGTCGATGACGCCGCCCACGGTCTTGACGCGGCCGGTGAACTTCTCACCGGGGTAGGGAGCCACCTGGGCGACGATCGTCTGGCCCGTCCGCAGCTCGCTCAGGTACCGCTCGGGGACGCTGAAGCGCAGCTTCAACGGCGCCGTCTGGACGATGACGAAGGCGACTCCGGCCTCGCCGAGGCGCTCCCCGGGGTTGGTCTTGCGCTGGTCCACGACGCCGGTGATGGGGGAGCGGATCACCGCGTCCGCGACCTTCTGGCGGGCGAGGGCCAGCGCCGCCTCCATCGACTGGCGGGCGGCCTGGGCCTGATCCAGGGCGGCCTGAGCCTTGTCGAAGGTGGCCTGGGGAACGGACTCGTTGGCGAGCAGCCCCTTCTTGCGAGTCCACTCCCGGCGGGCATCCTCCTCGCCGGCCTTGGCGCGGGCGAGGTCCGCCTCGGTCCGCTGCACGTCGAGCTTGAAGTAGTCCGTCTCCAGGGCGAGGAGCGGCTGGCCCCTGCTCACCCGCGCTCCGGCGTCCACGTAGACGGCGGCCACGCGGCCGGGCGTCTTGGGCGACACCTGGGAGCTGGCCGGGGAGACGAACTCGCCGGTGGGCTCGAGGCTCGAGAGGGTGACCTGGGAGGCTTCTTTCGCCTCGGCCGCGGCCGTCGGCGCCGGAGCGTTCGCGGGCGCCGGCGTGGCGAGGGGCGCCACGTCGGCGGGCAGGGCCGGAGCGGGCGTGGGAGCAGCAGTGGCGGCGGCGTCCTTCGTCTTATCGCGAGCGCAGGCGGCGGCCAACGTCAACAGCAGGGCCGCGGCGAGCGCGAGGCTCTTCCGATTCATTGCGCACTCTCCTCGGTGAGGATCTGAGTCTTCAAAGTTCCAACCGCGGACCACACGTTCAGCTCCGCGAGATCACGGTTCAAGGTTCCATTCACCACCGCCCGGCGCGAGGAAGCGAGGGCGGCCTCCGACGTCTGCAGGTCGAGCGACGTCGCCTCCTGCGCCCGGTAGAGCTCGAAGCTCTGGGCGTACTCGGCCTCGGCCGCGGCGAGCTGATCCTTGGCGAGAGCCAGGTCCTTCTCCGCCGTCCGCAGCTCCAGCAGCGCCTGGAGGACGTCCTCCCGCACCTGGCGCTTGGCCTCGGCCAGGGCGATCTCCGCCTGGTGCTGGCGCTCCCGGGCCACGGCCACCTTGGCCGAGATCCCGCCGCTGTCGAAGAGCGGCATCGTCAGCTTGATGGCGAGCGACGCCGTGCGATCGGCCGGGAACGACGTACGCTGGCTGACGACGTTCCCCTCGGCCCGCACGGTGGGCAGGCGGGCCGCTTGCTGCTTCGAGATCTCGAGCTGGGCGATCTGCAGCGCGAGATCCGCCTGCAGGACGCTCGGATGGTTCGCCTGCGCCTGCGCTACCAGGGTCTCGGCGGGCGGCAGGGCCGGGAACTTGAGATCCGGCTTCGCCACCGGGAGGGGGGCTTCCGAGAATTGGTCGAGGGCGAGGTTCAGGCGCAGCCGGCTGGCCGCGAGATCCCGGCTCTGGACGGCCGCCGCCAGCGCCCGCTCCGCCGCCTTGGTGTCCGTCTCGACGCGCAGCACGTCCACCTTGGTCTGCTCTCCCGCTTCGTAGAAGGCCTGCGCCTGCTTGCGCCGGCGTCCGGCCAGTTCCAGGTTCTTCTGCTCCACGTCGACCAGAGCCTGCCCCTGGACGATCCCCAGATAGTTGGAGGCGGTCGCCAGCAGAATCATGTCCTCCGTCGACCGCAGCCCCACCTCGGCGTTGGTCACTCCGAGGCGCGCCTGCTTGAGGGCTTTGAACTCCCGCTTGCCGGCGTAGATCGGCTGGCTGAAGATGAGCCGCGCGTTCCAGTCGTTGCGCGGCAGGATGATCGCCTGGAAGCCGTTGACGTCGAACGCCACCTCCTGGCTGTTGCGGGTGTACGCGCTCTCCAGGTCGACGTGCGGCAGGATCGACGTCTTGAGCTGACGCACCTGGGCCTGCGAGGTCGCCACCTGCGAGCGGGCCGTGGCCGCGCTCGCGTTCGCCTCCAGCGCCCGCCGCAGGGCCTGTTGAAGCGTCAGCGCCGGAGCGCTGGGCTCCTGGGCGCGCGCGGCGGGGACGCCGGAAGATACCAACGACAACAGCGAGAGGAGCAGAGCGGTTCCGCCCCTCTCGCCAAGTCTCTTCACGAAATTCATGACTCTCACCTCCCGGCTCCTCGCCGCGTGCCGTGAAGGCATGGGGCGGGCCGGCGACACACTCAATCGCCTGACGGCGGATCGCACTGCGTATTTCAGGGAAACCTACGGCCTTCTCCACCTCTCCCGGTCTCTACCAGAGGTACGAATGAGGCGGACCGGAGTTTCCGGCGGAACGTCGGGTCGTGTCCTGCGTTGTATAGAATCGTCTGACGAGGAGAACCATTCCCATGAAGCTGAAACGTCACACGCTGCCGTTGACCCTCATACTCCTGGTCCTTACGGGGGGAGCGGCGGCGCAGACTGCGCCCGCGGCCACCTATCCCGAGCTGTTCGACCAGGCCTCCAACACCTACGAAAAGGGCGACTGGGCTCACTGCCACGAGCAGTTCGCCGCCGCCGCCAAGACCGCCTCTCTCGACCGTCAGGCGGCCCGCGCCCTGTTCAACGCCGCCCGGTGCGCGACCCGGGCCGGCGACAAGGAGAGCGCCTTCCGCGAGCTCGACCAGGCTGACGCCCGCGGCTACCGCGACGCCGACCGCGTCGCGACCGACTCCGATTTCGACGCCCTGCGGCAGGACCCGCGCTGGAAGGCGTTCGCCGGCAAGGTGAAGGCCCGGGACGCCGCCGCCCACAAGGGGCCGGTCAACCCCGAGCTCGAGAAACTCTACACCGAAGATCAGAAAGACCGCTTGGCGGAGATGGGCAAGACCGACTGGAGCGTCGTGGGCAAGAGGGACGAGGAGCGCCGCAAGCGCGTCCTGGAGATCATGGCGCAAGGAGGCGCCAAGGAGGCCGCCGACTACGTCCACGCCGCCCTGGTCCTCCAGCACGGCCAGGCGCCCGAGGACTTCGACCACGCCAATCAGTGGTGCCTCAAGGCGGTCGAGTTGGACCCGGACTACCCCGGCGCCCGCTGGCTCGCCGCCGCCGCCAAGGACCGCTATCTGATGAATCTCGGCAAGCCGCAGCTCTACGGCACCCAGTTCAAGAGAGACCCGAAGGGCGGCCCCTGGTATCTCTACCAGGTCGACCCCAACGTCACCGACGAGGAACGAGCCAAGTGGGACGTGCCGCCCCTCGCCCGGGCCAAGGCGCGCGTCGAGGCGCTGAATGGGGGGACGTTCCAACCGCATTGAGGTGTCTTCAAGGGACCAGGGGGGGATTGTGAGGAGCGATGAGCCGCTGATTCCGAAGCACGGTGGGTACCGGAAGCTGAAGAGCTTTCAGTTGGCGCAACTGGTCTACGACATTACGGTCCGTTTTTGCGAGCGCTTCGTCTCCAGTAACCGAACCTGCGACCAGATGGTGCAGGCTGCGTGCAGTGGAACACAGAACATTGCCGAGGGGAGCCAGGCGTCGGGAACCTCGAAGAAAACCGAGCTCAAGCTGACCAACGTGGCGAGGGCCAGTCTGGAAGAGCTGCGGCTCGACTACGAAGACTTCCTGCGGCAGAGGGGGCTCCCCCTTCTCCCGCCTGATCATCCGGCGCTGGAGCGCTTCAAGAAGAAGCGCTGCGCTACAGTGGAAGATGTACGTCTCTGGGCGGAGGACGAACAGAGACGAACACGGACAAACAAGGACGAAAAGGGAACGACCGGAGCTGCGTCCGTGTCAGTCCGTGAAGGTCGTGTTTCGTCCGTGGGTTCTTCCACCCTGGTGGCCAATGCGGCCCTGTCTCTCCTGAACCTTGGCTGCCACCTGCTCGATCGCCAGTTGGCGGCCCAGGCTCAGGCTTTCGAAAAAGACGGCGGCTTCACGGAGCGTCTGTACCGGATCAGGAACCAGAGGAGAAGGAGCTGATCATGCCCCGAGCCAAGACCGCAAACCCCTACAGCGTCCATCCCGGCGTGCTGATGACCCAGACCTGGGTCCAGACGCTCCCCGAGAAGACCGGCCGCTCGCTGGAGGAGTGGCTCCGCCTCGTTCAGGAGGAGGGGCCGCCCACGGAGCCGGAGCGCCGGGACTGGCTCAAGGCCGAGCACAAGCTGGGCACCAACTCCGCCTGGTGGATCGCCGAGCGCTCGCTCGGCAAGGGCGAGGAGACCGGGGACTCTGAGGCCTACCTGAAAGCCGCGTTGGGATACGTCGAGGACATGCTGGCCGGTCCCAAGGCCGGCCTGCGGCCCATCTACGACGCGCTCCTCGACCTTGGCCTCTCGATCGGGCCGGACGTCAAAGCCTGCCCCTGCCAAACGATCGTGCCGCTCTACCGCAACCACGTCTTCGCCCAGATCAAGCCCACCACGAAGACCCGAATCGACTTCGGCCTCGCCCTGAAGGACACCCCGGCCACCGGCCGCCTCCTCGACACCGGCGGCTACGCCAAGAAGGACCGCATCACCCACCGCTTTGCCATCACCGCGCTGGCGGAGATCGACGACGAGGTGCGGCGGTGGTTGAAGAGGGCGTACGAGATGGATGCGTAGGTCGCGGAGGAGACGCCCATCGTGACGCTTCGGGTTGCCGCTGTCTCACTGGGCGTTGCCTCCTTGATGTTCGGCGCGCCCAGCGTCCAAAGTCAGGAGGCCGGTTCATTCCTCGCCGAGCATGGCGTCAGCCCCTCTCTCGTCTACGACGGGGAAGGATTCGCGGATCTGTCAGGCGGCGCGCGTCGGGGCGAGACGCTTCTTGGCAACCTGAATCTTCTGCTCACGCTCGACATGGAACGCTTGGCCGGTTGGCGCGGTGCCACGGTTTTCATCGATGGCCTCGCGATCCACGGGGGCCGGCCCAGCCGTTTCGCCGGAGACGCCCAGGGCGTGAGCAGCATTGAGGCTGCGCCGGAGTGGAAGCTCGAAGAGGCATGGATTCAACAGAACCTTTTCGGTAACAGGTTCTCGGCCCTGGTCGGCCTCTACGATTTGAACAGCGAGTTCTACCATCTCCACGCCGCGGACCTCTTCCTCAACTCGTCTTTCGGCATCGGCCCGGAGCTTTCGCAGAGCGGCAGCGGCGGCCCATCCATCTTCCCAAATACGTCGGTCGGAGCCCGCTTCGAGGTCAAGCCAGTCGAAGGAGTTGTGCTGCGTAGCGCCGTTCTCGACGGCGTTCCTGTCGAGCGTCCAACCGGCAGGGAGGTCTTCGCGAAAGGAGACGGCCTGCTCATAGTCAGCGAGGCGGCTTTCCTCTACCGTCCACCCGCAGCCGACGCGTCGCCGCGGATGCCGCACCGGTTTCTCCTGGGCCGAGTCGCGCAATTGCCGCCTTACGAGGACAAGCTGGCCATTGGCGTGTGGCACTACACGGCGAGCTTCGCCGATCTCGTTCGAACGCGAGAGGACGGTACGCCTTTGACCCACCAGGGAAGCTCAGGCGTGTACGTGATCGGCGACGCGACCGTGTACAAGAACGAGTCCGGGCGCCAGATGCGAGTGTTCGGCCAAGTCGGCCTCGGCGACTCTCGCGTGAATCGTTTCGGCCTGTACACCGGAGGCGGAGTCGACCTCGCCGGCTGGATTCCGGGCCGCCCGCAGGACGAAATCGGATTCGGCGTAGCCGCGGCCCATAACGGCAATCCATTCGTCGAACAACAACGGCAGGCGGGGCAGCGCGTCGACAGGTCCGAAGTGACGCTCGAGCTGGCGTATCGTTCCAGCATTGCTTCCTGGCTCAACGTCCAGCCCGATCTGCAATATGTCATCCATCCGAACACCGACCCGCGAGTGGCGAATGCCTTGGTTGGGCTGATCCGGGTTGAGGTGGCGTTTTGAGCGATTATGGGCATTCCCAATAGTTGTCCATTTATATTAGACGAGAGTGTGTCGAGAAGGATACATCTACTAATCTTGATACCTTCCACCGGCCCAAAGGGCCGGGAGACCCCAGGGAAAAAGGCCACCCCATCCTTGCGGCCTGAAAGGCCGCGAGAACTTGTACGCCTTGTTTCTTCTCGCACGGATCGAGGTGCGTGAGCGACGTCGTCGGGTCAACAGTCTCGCGGCCTTTCAGGCCGCACCAAGTTGTCGATATCTCCACCCAGGGCATCGGCCTCCGGCCTCAGCCCTGGGCTCCGTTCTCCCGGCCCGTTGGGCCGGACGGCGGCTATTCGAAGATATTCCTGTTTGGCTCCTATGCCCGCGGAGATGCTCGTGAACATTCAGATCTGGATTCCTGGTCATTGAGAGGGGCGTAAAGAGCAGGCGTCAGGAGGTGGTTCGCCTGCATGACGCTCTGCGACCGATGCGCATCCCGGTGGATATCATCGTTGCAGGGAGTCGACTTTTGAGACGTGGTGTGACGTTCCCGGGACCGTTTTTAATGAAGCCAAGACAAAGGAGGTCTTTGCTATGAATCGACGATATAGGGATTCTGGAGCGAAGGGACCATCAATCGCGCCGCAAACGCCAGGCAAGCGTCGATGTCGGCTTCCTCCAGAGAGGGATACTGGCGCAGTATCTCCTCCCGGCTTTCGCCGGCGCCTAAGAACTCCAGAACGGTCTGGACGGCGATCCGCTTGCCACGAATCGTGGGCTTACCGTTACATACGGCGGAATCGATCGTGATCCGGTGTTTCAGAGGGATGTTCGACGCGGGGGTAGCCATGGCAGGGACTATACTCTCCACGGCATGGCAACCCTAACCCTCCAAGACCTCGGCTTCACCGACTTCTTCGCTTCGGCCTTCGAGCCCTACCGCTCGCAGGAGAGGCTCGTCCCCGCGCGGGTAGTGGCGCAGATGGGGCTACTCAGGGTGTCGACGGGGGAGGCCGAGCACTTGACGGACCTTTCCGGGAAGCTTCGCCATGAGCTGAAGGGGCCCGGGGGCGGGGCAGGCTATCCGGCGGGGGGGGATTGGGTGGCGGTGCGGCCTCCGGCGGGGGAGGGGCGGGCGGTGATCCATGCCGTGCTTCCCCGGCGGTCCAGGTTCTCTCGCAAGACGGCCGGCCATAAGACGGAGGAGCAGGTGGTGGCCGCGAACGTGGACACGATCTTCCTCGTCTCGGGTCTCGACGGCGACTACAATCCCCGCCGCATCGAGCGCTATCTGACCGCGGCGTGGGACAGCGGCGCCCAGCCGGTCATTGTCCTCAACAAGCTCGACCGCTGCGCCGATCCGGAGCAGTGCCTGCTCGAAGTCGAGGCCATCGCCATGGGCGTGCCTATTCACGCGGTGAGCGCCGCGACCGGCGAGGGATGCGCGGAGTTGATCTCCTATCTCGGCCCGGGCCGGACGGTCGGGCTGCTCGGCTCCTCGGGCGTCGGTAAGTCCACCCTCAGCAACTATCTGCTGGGGCGCGAGGTCCAGAAGACCGCCGAGGTGCGGGAGGGCGACGACCGGGGCCGCCATACCACCACGCATCGCGAGCTGTTCCTCACCCCCACGGGCGGCCTGCTCATCGACACTCCGGGGCTGCGCGAGCTGCATCTGTGGGAAGGAGACCTGCCGGGCATCGAGTCCAGCTTTTCGGACGTCGAGGAACTGGCCGCGAGCTGCCGCTTCGGCGACTGCCGGCATCAGGGCGAGCCCGGCTGCGCCGTCGAAGCCGGCCTGACGCCCGAGCGCCTGGAGAGCTATCGCAAGCTCCAGCGCGAGCTGTACCAGCTTCACGTCCGCCAGGACGAGCTGGCCCGCTTGGTCGAGAAAAAGAAGGTCAAGATCCTGCACAAGGGCCAGCGCCAGATGGAGAAGCTCAAGGGTCGTTGACTCACCCGCAGGCCTGCTGGTACGGTTCGCCTCTGTAACCGCTTACACTGCCAGGAAAGAATGGGACTGAAAAAGCCGGCTGACGTCTTCCTCCTTCTGGCCGCCCTGCTTCTCGCGGGCTGCGGCGCTCCTCCCGCCGTCGCTCCACGTCCGGTCGCTCAGGCCCCCGCGCCATCGGCGCCCGCGGCGATTGCGATCGACCGCAACGATCCGCTGCTGGACGACGTGGAGCATCGCAGCTTTCAGTACTTCTGGGACCTCGCCGACACGCGCACGCTGCTGATTCCCGACCGCGCGCCGACGCCGTCGTTCTCGAGCATCGCCGCCGTCGGCTTCGGCCTCACGGCCTACGGCGTCGGCGCCGAGCGCGGCTATGTGACGCGTGGGCAGGCCGCGGAACGGACTCTCGCCACCCTGCGCTCGCTGCTGGCGATGAAGCAGGGCACCGCGCCGCGCGGCGTCTCGGGATACAAGGGTTTCTTCTACCACTTCCTCGACATGAAGACCGCCGAACGGTTTCAGAATGTCGAGCTGTCGACGATCGACACCTCCTTGCTGATGGCCGGCGTCCTCTTCTCGCAGTCGTACTTCGACGGCGCCGATGCCACCGAAACGGCGATCCGCGCCACGGCCGAGGAGCTGTACGAGCGCGTCGACTGGGCTTGGGGGCAGGTGCGCAAGCCGGCGATCAGCATGGGCTGGACCCCCGAGGAGGGCTTCCACACCTACGACTGGCGCGGCTACAACGAGGCGATGATCGTCCTCGTCCTCGCCCTCGGCTCGCCCACCCATCCCGTCGAGCCGGACGCCTGGGGCGAGTACACGAAGACGGAGCGCTGGGGAACGTTCTACGGCCAGGAGCACATCCTGTTCGCGCCGCTCTTCGGGCACCAGTACTCGCACGTCTGGATCGACTTCCGCGGCATCCAGGACGCGGTGATGCGCGAGCACGGGATCGACTACTTTGAAAACTCCCGTCGTGCCACCCTTTCGCAGCACGCTTTCGCCGTCGCGAACCCGAACGGCTACCGCGACTACGGCGACCGCGTCTGGGGTCTCTCGGCCTGCGACGGTCCGATGGACGCGACGCTCACGATCGACGGCAAGCGGCGCAAGTTCTATGGCTACGCCGCGCGCGGCGCCTCGGCGAACGAGATCCGCGACGACGGCACGATCACGCCGACCGCCGCCGCATCATCGATCGTCTTCACTCCGGAGCTTTCGATCCCTGCCATCCACGAGATGAGCCGCCGCTACGGCAGCCTGCTCTACTCGAAATATGGCTTTCTCGACGCCTTCAACCCGACGCTGCGCACCAGCCGGGGAGTGCAGAGCGGGCACGTCGATCCGGCGCAGGGCTGGTTCGACGTCGACTACCTCGGAATCGATCAGGGGCCGATCATGGCCATGATCGAAAACTACCGCAGCGGTATCGTCTGGAAGACGATGCGCGGCAACCCGCACATCGTCCGCGGCTTGAAGCGCGCCGGGTTCACGGGCGGCTGGCTCGCGGAGGGTGCCCATTGAGGAGAGCCCGCACGCTCGCCAGCGCCGCCAGCGTCGTGGTGCTGCTCGCGGTCGTCTCCTGCCAGCGGGGAGGAACGCCGGCGCGTACCACCGTCCGCTTCTGGGGGTTCGGCCGCGAGGGCGAGGTGGTGCGGGAGATGGTGCCAGAGTTCGAGAGGCTCCATCCGGACATCCGGATCGAGGTGCAGCAGGTTCCCTGGACGGCGGCGCACGAGAAGTTGCTCACCGCCTTCGTGGGCAATGCCACGCCCGACGCCGCGCAACTGGGCAACACCTGGATTCCGGAGTTCGAGTCGCTGCATGCCCTGGCGCCGCTGAACGATCGCATCGCGAAGACGGCGGCCGCCATTCCCGGCGATTCCTTCCCCGGCATCTGGGACACCAACGTCCTCGACGGCGAGACGTGGGGCCTTCCCTGGTACGTGGATACGCGCCTGCTCTTCTACCGGACGGACTTGGTGGCGGCCGCCGGTGGACCCTGGCCGCCGCGGAGCTGGGGTGAGTGGCGGGGGGCCATGGAGCGCATCAAGCGGCTCGGCGGACCCCACAAGTACGCCATCCTGCTGCCCATCGACGAGTGGACCCAGCCGACGATTTTCGGTCTGCAATCCGGCGCCGGGCTCCTGGACGCGGGCGGACGGCACGGCGCCTTCCGCGATCCCCGGTTTCGCCGGGCCATGGCCTTCTATCTCGATCTCTACACCTCCGGCCTGGCGCCCGCGGTCGATCTGCAGAGCGTGGCGAACCTTTACCAGCAGCTCGCGGAGGGCTACTTCGCCATGGTGATCACCGGCCCCTGGAACCTGGGCGAGTTCCGCAACCGGATGCCGGCCGACATGCAGAACCGTTGGGCCACGGCGCCGCTGCCGCCGCCGGAGGAGGGGATGCCCTACCCGGGAATCTCGCTCGCGGGTGGCTCCAGCCTGGTGCTTTTCCGCAATGCCCAGTCGCCGGAAGCAGCCTGGACGTGGCTGCGCTACCTCTCCGAGCCGGCTCAGCAGGCGCGGTTCTTTACCCTTTCGGGAGACCTCCCCAGCCGGCGCTCGGCCTGGAAGCTCGCGGGGCTCGCCGGCGATCCCAGGGCGGCGCAGTTTCTCGTGCAGCTCGAGCACGTCGCCCCGACGCCGAAGGTGCCGGAGTGGGAGCGCATCGCCACCCGCGTGGCCGAAGGTGCCGAACAGGCGATGCGGGGAGGCCGGGATCTCGATTCGGTGCTCGCCGCTCTCGACAAGGACGTGGACCAGATGCTGGAGAAGCGGCGCTGGCTCCTGGCGCGAAACGCGGAGGCCAGGCGGTGAGCGAAAGCTCCGTGGACGCCCTGCAAGCCGTGGAGCGGAGCGGCTCGCGGGCGGAGCGGCGGGCCGCCTGGCTGCTGCTGTCCCCGGCGCTGGGCGCGATTCTCCTCTTCTTCGCCTTGCCGCTCGTCGCGGCCCTGGTCCTGTCGCTGACCGATTTCGACATCTACGCCCTGGCCGACATTCGCAACGTGCGGTTCGTGGGCGCCGAGAATTACCTGCGCCTGCTGCGCGATCCGCTGTTCTGGCGGGTGCTGCGCAACACGCTCGTCTTCGTCGTCCTCGGCGTGCCGCTGACGTTGGGACTGGCGCTCGGCGGGGCGCTGCTGGTCAATTCGAAGCTCGCGCGGTGGCGCGGCGTCTACCGCACCGTGTTCTACGCTCCGGTGGTCACCACGCTGGTGGCGGTGGCCGTGATCTTCCGCTACCTGTACCACCCGCGCTACGGCCTCATCAATCACCTTTTGAGCCTCCTCGGGGTGCCGGCGATCGATTGGCTGGGCGCGCCGCTGTGGGCGACGATCGCCATCACGCTGCTCGCCGTCTGGCGAAGCTTCGGCTACATGCTGGTCATTTACGTCGTCGGCCTCCAGGCCATTCCCGAATCGCTGTACGAGGCCGCGCAGCTCGATGGTGCCGGAGCGTGGCGGCAGCTTCGCGGCATCACCCTGCCCCTGCTGGGACCGACCCATCTGTTCGTCGCCGTGCTGACGACGGTGAGCCTGTTCCAGATCTTCGCCGAGCCCTACGTGATGACGCGCGGCGGCCCGCTGTACGCCACGACCTCGATCACCCTGCTCATGTATCAGCAAGGTTTTCGCTGGTGGAACCTCGGCAGCGCGGCGGCGATCGCCTTCGTGCTGTTCGCGATGATCATCGCCGCCACCGGTCTCCAGGCCCTGGTGCGGAGGTGGACGCGGTGAACCGCCGGCGCGTGAGCGCGGTGCTCGTCAACGGCGCGCTGCTGCTCCTCGCGGCGCTCACGGCGCTCCCCCTGCTGTGGATGATCTCGGCGTCGCTGATGCCGGCGGGTGAGGCGATGTCCCTGCCGGCTCACCTGCTGCCCTCGCACCTCACGTTCGTGCACTACGCGACGCTCTTCTCGCGGCTCAACATCGGGCGGACGCTGCTCAACAGCCTCCTGCTGGCGATCTCCATCACGGCCGTCTCGCTGCTCTGCAACTCGATGGCGGGCTACGCCTTCGCGAAGCTCCGCTTCCGGGGCCGTAGCCGGCTTTTCGCGATCCTGCTGGCGACCCTGATCGTGCCGCCGCAGGTCACGGTCTTGCCGCTTTTTCTGGAGATCCGGGCTTTCGGTCTCATCAACTCCTTCGGCGGCGTGCTGGTGGCGGCCATCGCCACGGTGTTCGGCATCTTCCTGATCCGGCAGTTCGCCCTGGGGATTCCCGACGAGCTGCTCGACGCGGCGCGCCTCGACGGCGCCTCGGAGCTCGGCATCTACTGGAAGATCGTCTTCCCCCTGCTGCGGCCGATCCTCGTCACCCTCGGAGTCTTCACGTTCCTGTCCTCGTGGAACGACTTCATGTGGCCCTTGACCGTGCTCACCGACGAGAGCAAGTACACGCTGCCGGTGGCGCTCGCCAACCTCTCCGGCGAGCACGTGCAGGACACGGAGCTGATGATGGCCGGCGCGGTGGTGACGGTATTGCCGGGCTTGCTCCTGTTCCTCGCCCTCCAGCGCTCCTACGTCGAGGGGATCGTGATGGGAAGCGTCAAGGAATGAGACGAGCTGGGCTGCTCGGCGCCGTCCTGCTGGTGCTGGCGTCTCCGCTCACCGCCCAGACACGGGCCCTGGACGATTTCGAATCGATCGCCGGCTGGAAGGCGATGCCTTCCGATGGTGTGAGCCTCGATCTCGCGCGCGATCAGGGCGCTCTGCGGTTGGATTTCGCTTTTCATGGCGGGGCGGGCTACGCCGTGGCCCACAAGGCTTTCGCTTTGGACCTGCCGGCGAACTGGCAGATCTCTTTTCGAATCCGGGCGGCTGCGCCGGTGAACAACCTGGAGCTCAAGCTGATCGATCCCACGGGCGAAAATGTCTGGTGGATCAACCGCAGGAGCTTCGAGTTTCCGCGCGACTGGCGAGAGGTGAAGACCAAAAAGCGGCAGATCGAGTTCGCCTGGGGACCGGCGGGCGGCGGCGAGATGAAGAAGATGGCGGCGATCGAGTTTGCCGTTACCGCGGGGACGGGCGGCAAGGGTAGCGTCTGGCTCGACGACCTCACCTTCAGCGAGCTGCCGCCGGAGCATCCGTATGATCGTACCCCCGCCGTCACGGATACTCCTGGTACCCGGACTCTCGACTTCCTGGAGCCTCGCGAATTCGGGGGTTTGATCCTCGACTGGGATGCAGGTACTGCAGCCTCTCGCTATGCCGTCGAGATTTCGGAGAACGGGAAGGATTGGGTAAGGATTCGCGAGGTGACGGGAGGAAATGGCGGGAGGGATTATCTTTATGTTCCGGAGACTGAATCGCGCTATTTGAAGATTTGTCTCCTTGCAAAGCCCGGGATTGAAATCCTGGGCTACCCACGGTGTCCCCTACCGGGGTCCAAAAGGAAGGTTTCTTCGTCCGCTGGTCCCGTCCAGGGAACTCCGTCGGTAGCCCAGGATTTCAATCCCGGGCGAAGCAGGCGTGGCGTTTCACTACCCCGCATCGACGTCAAACCCCTCAATTGGGCGCCGACGATCAACGCCTTCTTCGAAGCGATCGCGAAAGACGCGCCCCGCGGCTCCTATCCCCGCTCCTTCTCCGGCCAGCAGGAATATTGGACTGTTGTAGGCGTCCCTGGCGACACCGAGCAGGCGCTGCTCGGCGAGGACGGCACGCTGGAGGTGGGGAAGGGTGCCTTCTCGATCGAGCCCTTTCTTTTTGTGGACGGCGAGCTGATCTCCTGGGCGAATGTCGAGACGGCCCAGACGCTCGCGGACGGCTACCTGCCCATCCCAACCGTCACGTGGACCCGCGGCGACCTCTCTTTGGACGTCACGGCCTTCGCCTCCGGCCCGACGGACCGCTCCGTGCTCCGGGCTCGATACCGGGTTCGCAACCGCGGCGCCGCGAAGCGCCTCCGTCTCTACCTGGCGATCCGTCCTTTCCAGGTGAACCCGCCCACGCAGTTTCTCAACGCTGTGGGAGGAGCCACGTCGATCCGCGAGATCGCCTGGGATGGCCATGCCGTCATTGTGAACGGCGGGCGAAGAGTGATCCCGGAGATCGCACCCGCCGCCTTCGGCGCCACGACGTTCGACGGCGGCGAGATCTCCGAGTCTCTTCGCAAGGGAACGCTTCCCAAGGCTGCCCACGTGACCGATTCCTTCGGCTACGCCTCCGGGGCTTTCGCCTGGGATCTGGACGTTTCCGGCGGCGGAGAGAAGTCGATCGGCTTGTCGGTTCCAATGCATCATGAGGCCGGAGCCGCAGAATCCCTCGCCGCGTCGATCCGCGACTGGCACGAGCGGCTCGACCGTGTCGAAATCAAGCTGCCGCCGGCCGCGGACCCGCTCATGCGCACCTTCCGCACGGCCATCGCCCACATCCTCATCAGCCGCGACGGACTCGCCATCCGTCCGGGCGTCCGTTCCTACGCCCGCGCCTGGATCCGCGACGGCGCTCTCATCTCCTCCGCCTTGCTGCGCGCCGGCCATCCGGCCGAAGTAAAGGATTTCCTCTCGTGGTTCGCTCCCTATCAGTTCCCCAACGGCAAGGTGCCCTGCTGCGTGGACGCGCGGGGCGCCGATCCCGTTCCGGAGAACGACAGCCACGGCGAATTCATCTTTCTGGCCGCGGAGTACTGGCGCTATACCGGCGACACCGCCCTGGTGGAAAGCATTTGGCCGCACGTTGAGAAGGCCGTCGCTTATCTCGACGAGCTGCGCCGCCAGCGCCGCACGGACGAGTACGCCCACGGGGACAAGCTCAAGTTCTTCGGCCTCCTCCCCGAGTCCATCAGCCACGAGGGCTACTCGGCCCACCCCGTCCACTCCTACTGGGACGACTTCTTCGCGCTCAAGGGCTTGAAAGACGCCGTCGAGCTGGCGAACGGGCTGGGGAAGACGGACGAGGCCGCGCGCTGGGCCGCCAGCCGCGACGAATTCAGGACGGACCTCTACGGCTCCCTGAACCGCGTGATCGCCGGTGCCGGTATCGACTACGTTCCCGGCTCCGCCGACCTCGCGGATTTCGATGCCACCTCCACGACCATCGCCCTGAGCCCCGGCGGCGAGCTGGCGAACCTGCCGCGCCCGGTTCTGGAGCACACCTTCGAGCGCTACTGGATGGAATTCGAGAAGCGCCGGACCGGGACGGACTGGAAGGACTACACGCCCTACGAGCTGCGCACCGTCGGCGCCTTCGTCCGCCTGGGGTGGACGGAGCGCGCCCATCAGCTCCTCGACTTCTTCCTCAAGGATCGCCGGCCCCCGGCCTGGAACCAGTGGCCCGAGGTGATCTACCGCGATTCGCGAAAGCCCGGCTTCCTGGGCGATCTCCCCCACACCTGGGTGGGCTCGGACTACGTCCGCTCCTTCCTCGACCTTCTGGCCTACGAAAGAGATTCCGACCACGCGCTGATCCTCGCCGCCGGCGTTCCGGACTCGTGGATCGCCTCTCCCAGAGGCGTCGCCGTCCGCCGTCTCCCCACTCCCTGGGGATTGCTGGATTATTCGCTGGCGAAGGAGGGAGACGCTGTGCGCCTGCGGATCGGAGGGAAGCTGAAGGTGCCACCTGGGGGAATTGTGATCGGGAATAGCGTGATCCGGACGGTGCCGGTGGAGGTCGTGTTGGAGCAGTAGGAGGTCCCTGTGGGCGGCCTTCCTCTATCGCCTCCCAAGATGTATGCTCTACTACGGGAGCCGGCAAGACAACGGTTATGGCGGTGCTAATCGCTTTTCGGGTGGGGTGAGAGGAGCGAGCCTAATGGCATGTTCTCTTACTGTGCATCTCCTCGACTCAACTGGCAATCCAGTTAGCGGACGAGGAGTGTACTGCAGCTTTCCAGGAAGTTTTTTCGGAATCGCTGGGACACATCTGGAAGTTTATACGGATCGGCGAGGCAAGGCTGAGTTCAGATCGGTTCCGGTCGGTTCGGTAGAGATATACGTCGGTGGCTCACGTAGACTCACCGTTAGTATTGGCGAAGGTCAGCACCGAGATGTCACGATCCGGCTCTAGGCAGATCCTGCCGAGGTACTGCCAGCACGACAGAACTTGCACGGAGAAGTGAACGATGAAATGGATTGATCACCTGGAGGAAGAGCAAGAGGCGGCAAAGCGCCGGGACGAAGCGGAGCGTGCTCGCTTCCAAGGAGAGATCACGGCATTTCACGCGGTTGCGGAGCGTCTCGCACCGCAAATACGCAACGAAATCGAGATCATAAAAAGCCGGCTGGGCGTAACACTCCAGCTCACGCTCGGTGTTTCCGAGATCGTGATCGCATACGGCGAAAAACGGCCCGCGAAGCACTATTATTTCGTCAGGATCACTAAGAAAGGAGCAGGCCCCGAGCTATTCGTAGAAGCTACGGAGGACAAGCACTCATCGGTTCCGGACGATTGGCAAGGGACTATGGCGGAATGGGTTGGCGAACGGCCACCGGAGCTGAAGCTTTCGACCAGCCTCGAGGAGCTGGAGGCAAGGCAGCTTGACGCCCTCCTGGAATGGCTCACAGGTTCAGCGCTGGGAAAAGAGCCACAACTCCCTTACCTGGACGTCGCGCTCGCCCAACAGGAGAAAGCGAAGAGAGGCTACCGAAAGCGAAAAGACATCTCATTGCCGGTTGCCATTCTCTTAGGGCTGGTCGGACTTGCTGCCACCTTTGTACTTTGGTATTACTTCGGCTAACGGCCGAGTTGGCGGCGACGCAGATTGACGGGCCGTTCCTACTTCTCCAACACTCTCCCATTCGTCCGGATCACCTCGCTGTAAAACCGCGCGCTCGCCTTCAGAGTCCTCTGCTGCGTCTCGAAATCCACGTGCACGATTCCGAAACGCTTCGCGAAGCCCAGGCTCCACTCCAGGTTGTCGAGCAGCGACCAGGCGAAGTAACCCCGCAGATCGACGCCGAGCTCGATCGCCCGGTGAACGGCCAGCAGGTGGCTCCGTAAGTAATCGACGCGCAGCGGGTCCTGAACCTCGGCGCCGGCCGGGGGTGCCGCGGGCGGATCGTAGAAGGCCGAGCCGTTCTCCGTGACGTAGAGGGGAATATCGCCGTAGCGTTGCTTGATCCAGACCAGCGTGTCCGTGAGCCCCTCGGGATAGACCTCCCAATGCGTCTCCGTGTAGGCGTGGCGCTTCTGCCGCACACCCCTCGCCATCACCGGCGGCAGCAGGGGATCCCACTGCACGACGCTCCGCGTGTAGTAGTTGACGCCGAGGAAATCGATCGGTTGCCGGATACGCTCCAGGTCCGCGGCCGGGAAGTCCTGCCAGGCCTCGCCGAAGATCTCCCGCATCTCCTCCGGATAGGAGCCGTGGAACACGGGATCGAGATACTGGCGGTTCATGTAGGCGTCGGCCCGGCGCGTGGCGTCGAGATCCTCCTTGCGGTCCGAGGCCGGGTACTTGGGCTCGATGTTCACCACCAGGCCGATGCGGTGTTTGCCTTCCGCGCGGTAGGCCTCGACGGCCGCGACGTGGGAGAGCAGCAGGTTGTGCGAGGCGATGGGCGCCTCGAAAAGGTTGCGATGGCCGGGTGCGAGGGCGCCGAAGAGATAGCCGCCATCCGTCACCACCCAGGGCTCGTTGAGGGTGGCCCACATCTCCACCCGGTCGTCGAGGGCCCGGAACATCACCTGCGCGTACTCGGCGAACCACTGGGCCACGTCGCGATTCAGCCAGCCGCCGCGGTCGTCGAGGGCCGCCGGCAGATCCCAGTGATAGAGGGTGACGTTGGGCTTGATGCCCTGTTCGAGCAGCGCGTCCACCAGCCGGCGGTAGAAATCGAGCCCCTTTTCGTTGACCTGCCCGGTGCCCGTGGGAAGGATGCGGCTCCACGAGATGCTGAAGCGGTACGAATTGAGCCCCAGCTCGCGCATCAGCCGCACATCCTCCCGATACAACCGATAGTGGTCGCAGGCCACGTCGCCGTTGTCGCCGCTCGGCACCAGCCAGGGCGTGCGCGTGAAGCGGTGCCAGATGCTCGGGCCGGCGCCGTCGGCCAGCGGCGAGCCCTCGATCTGGTACGCCGACGTGGCGGCGCCCCACAAAAAATTGTCGGGGAAAGACAAGGGATCGTTCATTGGAGTTGAGCTCCGGAGGAGATGGGAGAAGCCTGCCCTCTGAGATGCAGGGACTCTATCGCAACGAGACACTCCTCGATAGAGCCAAAAAGCTCTTGCCATGGCATGCTGTGGCTCGAAGGCGTGGCCCGGAAGAGACGAGGCGCCGCGAAACAAGTCTGCGGCGCCTCATGCCAAGCTTGATGCCAACCGGGCAAGGATGTGACGGCGCGTCGCAAGCTCTTCCCGCCAGGTGAGAGGCTTGTCTTGCCACAACTCAAGCTTGACGGGCTCCGCCGCAAGCAGCAAATGCCGCGTGAGAAGCTTGCGACGGAGCGTCGCAAGGTGTTGACGCTCCCGCACAAGCTTGAGACGCCCCGTGCAAGCGAAGATCGCGCCGCGGCAAGAGTCGAACGACCCGTTTCAAGTTTGCGCACCGCGTTCCAAGCTTGAGAAGCGCCGGCGCAAGCTTGCCCCGCTGCTCGACAAGCTCGACGGCTCTCGCGCGACCTTGACACCGGCCGTCCCGAGCTTGAATCGGCCCGTCGCAAACGGGTGTCGCGAGGTTTCTCTCTGTATCCTTGGGGCGTGACCGTGCTTATCTTCGACGAAACCCTCCGAGCCGCGATGCGAGACCATCTCGCCTGCTTCGAAAGGAGGAGAGCGTCTGCCCCGGACCTCCGGCCCGCCGCCGTGGCCCTCGTCGTCGTGCCCGACGCCGCGGGACGCGCCGCCGTCGTCCTCACCCGCCGCGCGATGGGGCTGCGCAAACACGGCGGCCAGTGGGCTCTCCCCGGCGGCGGCCTCGATCCTGGGGAGACGCCCGAGACCGCGGCCCTGCGCGAGCTGCACGAGGAGGTCGGCTTGGCGCTACCGCCCGATCACGTCCTGGGCTGTCTCGACGACTACCCCACCCGCTCCGGCTTCGTCATCACCCCCGTGGTCGTCTGGGGCAGTGCCGAGCCCCTGCATCCGGACCCCCGCGAAGTGGCCGGCGCCTACCACGTCCCGCTCGCGGATCTCCTCGATCCGGCCAACGTCGTCACGCACACCATCCCGCAGAGCGACCGCCCCGTCCTCGCCCTCGCCATCCTGGGAACCCTCATCTACGCCCCCACCGCCGCCATCCTCTACCAGTTCGCGGAGGTGGCGGTGCTGGGGAAGGACACCCGCGTGGCCCATTACGAGCAGCCGCTGTTCGCGTGGCGGTAGGGCCTCATGGCCAGCCCGCCAGGGCGACGCTCCCGTAGCCCCGGGTGCTGTCCGGGGTGACGCGCGGAGGACCGCCTCATGGCCCCATCACCCGCCCCAGCCACGTTCCTGAAAACTTTCTTCGCGCACCTCCGTAAAAGGGCTTGACGACAGATGTCGTCACGAGTAGCATGGCGACAGATGTAGTCAGAAGTTTTGAGGGCAACCGAGGAAGCCTATGAGACCCAAGTCGATCGGAGACCAGGAGCTGGCGCTGCTGCAGTACGTCGGCGAGCAGGGAGGCGCGACGGTGGGGCAGGCGGCCGAGGGATTCGGCGTCCCCCGGAGCCTCGCGCGCTCGACGGTGCTGACGATGATGGAGCGGCTGCGGCAGAAGGGGCACTTGGAGCGCCGGCAGGTCGGCGGGGTCTATCAATATTTCTCTCCCGCCGCGCCCGGGCAGGTAATGCGGGACGTGGTGCGGAGCTTCGTCGAGAAGACGCTCGGCGGCTCGGTCTCGCCCTTCGTCACCTACCTGACGGAGGAGGCGGAGGTTTCGGACGGCCAGCTCGCGGAGCTGGAGGAGCTGGTGGCCAAGCTCCAGTCGCAGCGTAAGGAGGAGGCATGAGCGCTCTCTCGCTTCTGGAGCCGCTGGTCCGTGCGTCCCTGGAGGGCGCCGTCCTGATCGGCCTCGTCTGGCTCGCCTGCCGGCTTTTTCCGCGCCTGCCTGCCTCCGTGCGCTGCGGCCTCTGGTGGGTCGCCTGCCTCAAGCTGCTGGTGGGGCTGATCGGGATCGCGCCGATACGGGTGCCGCTGCTGCCAGCGCCGGAATCAGTCGCGAGCTCGCCATCGCCGGCCAGGATCGTTCTACAGGGCAGCTCAGGCTCCGAGATCGCCGTCGAGGTCCGCCCAGACCGGATCTCCCTGGCGGGGCCTGGGGCGCCGGAGCCGCGGAGCCTTACCGAGCGTGCCGCGCCCTGGGCCTTGGGGCTCTGGCTGGCAGGGCTCGCGATGATCTCGTTGCGGGCCTGGCGCCAGCTCCGCCATACGCGCTGGGTGATCCGGCGCTCGGAGGCGGTGGGGGAGGGCTGGATCCGGGGCGCGTACGCGGACCTCTGTCTACGGCTGGACCTGCGTCGGGCCCCTGATCTGCGGGGCTCGGCGGACGTGCGCACTCCCATGGCCATCGGACTGCTGCGGCCGCGCGTGGTGGTGCCGCGCCCCGGGTTCGAGCGCCTGTCGCCTCCCGAGGCGACGATGACTCTTTGCCACGAGCTGCTGCACGTGCGCCGCCGCGACCTGTGGTTCGGCTGGGTGCCGGCTCTGGCGCAGCGCATTTTCTTTTTCCATCCGCTGGCGGCGCTGGCCGTCCGTGAATACGCGATCGCCCGCGAAGCGGCGTGCGACGCGGAGGTGCTCCGGGTCCTGGGGTCGGCGCCCCAGGCCTATGGGCGCCTGTTACTCCGCTGGGGTGTGGCTCCGCGCGAGACCGGTCTCGCCGCCGCGGGTGCCTCGCCCTCGCTCGAGAACCTCAAAAGGAGACTTCAGATGCTGCAGCAGATTTCCGATAGCAGGCGCCGGATTTCCGGCTGGTGGTGGGTGGCGGGTGCCGTCGCGGTGGTGTCGTTGATTCCCATCCGGATCGTGGCCCAGGAGCCGGCGCCGGCTCCCGTGGCCGTGGCCGCCCCGGAGAGTGGGGAGGCGCCCGAGCCGGCTGTGGCTCCCGAGCCGCCGGACGGCGCGATTCCGGACGGCGTCCGGGAAGGGATTCCGGACGGAGTCGAGGGAGGTGTGAAGGGTGGGATTCCCGGGGGCGTCAAGGGGGGAGTGAAGGGCGGCGTCAAGGGTGGTATTCCGCCTGTCGTCGCCGTGGCTCCGCTCCCCGGCCGTCCTGGCTTGGCTCCCGTCGTGGCCGTGGCGCCAGTGGCCGGTGTCCCCACAGTGGCCCCCGCCGTCGCCGTGGCTCCAGTCCCCGGCGTTCCCGTAGTGGCCCCGGCGGCTCCCGCGGCAAGGGTGGCTCCTGTGGCCGGCGTACCGGCTCCGGCTCCCGTGGCGCGGATCGCCGCGGCTCCAGCCGCCCCCGCCACGCCGGCCACACCTCGCGGGTATCGCGCGGCGCCTCCCGCTCCTCCGTCCCCTCCCGCGCCGCCGGCCCCTCCGGCTCCTCCCACGCCTCCGGCTCGCCACGGGCACAGGTCGTCCTCCAGCTACTCGTACAGCCACTCGGACAACGGCGAGGACTACATCTTCCTGCAGGGCGACAACTCGGCCACGATGAACGGCTCGACGTCCGAGATCGAGAAGGTGAAGAGGCTGCGCGGCAGCGACGGCGGCGATATCCTCTGGTTCCGCCATGCCGGCAAGGAGTATGTGGTCCGCGATGCCGCGACGCTCAAGGCGGCCCGGGATGTCTTCCGGGAGCAGCAGGAGCTGGGCCGCAGACAGGGCGAACTGGGCGGGAAGCAGGGCGCGCTCGGTGCCCGCCAGGGCGAGCTGGGAGCCAAGCAGGGTGCGCTCGGCGCCAAACAGGGCGCCCTGGGTGCCGAGCTGGGTGCCCTCGCCGCCGACCGGGCTCGCCGCGGCTCCGATGCCGCCGACCGGGACCTCGAAAAGAAGCAAGAGGAGATCGACAGGAAGATGCGGGAGCTGGGGCGCCAGCAGGAAGAGCTGGGCCGGCAGCAAGAGGAGCTGGGCCGGCAGCAGGAGCCCCTGGGCCGCCAGCAGGAGGAGCTGGGCCGGCAGCAGGAAGCGGCCTCCCGCCGGGCTGAAAAGGAATTCAAGGCCTTGAAAGAGCGCGCCATTCAGAGCGGCGCGGCGCAGGAAGTTCATTAGCAACAACCCGCTTTGGCCGTCCGGGGAGACCAACCCGGGCGGCCGGTTCCGCCTCAGATCCGCCGCGACACCCCCGCCGATCCTTCCAAAGCGAAGCGTTGCCGCACTTGCGGGTGCCTTGAATCGCCGAATTCATTGGCGTTTCCGGGCTTCTGGTGTGGTACCGTAGTGCCCACTCGCGGTTCAGGTTTTCACGACAGCGGTCATCAACACGTCTAGCCCCTAAGGGGGTGGCGAGAGTAAAAACCCGGGTGAGTCGAACGGAACAAAAGTCCGCCCATGCCGTCCTGCACTGATCTGCGTATTGCCCGCCGTGGCTGGCCCTCCGTCTGGAGGTGCGCCCGGGGCGTTAGCCGAGGAGATTCCCCATGAGCCTGTCCATTCCCGCCAGAGTCAGAATCGCGTTTGCCCTTCTGCTGCTGACGCTCGGATACTCGTCCGCGGCAAACGCGGTGGCCTCGAAATTCCAGATCCTGATGGATCTGGACAACCACACCAACACCGGCTGCGACGTGCCGGCGCTCACCGGAACCTTCAATGGGGTTGAACGGATCCTCATCACCACGGTGGACACCGCACCTGTTCCACCCCAGGTGACCAAGATCGAGTTCAGGAGTTGCATCTCGGGAACCAATTTCACGGCTCCGGTCGACATCACGCCGCCAGGGGTCCACCGGATCGGGATCAGCAATGGCACCGGTGGGACGAGCGTCATCGAGACCACCATTCCGTTGAGTCTGGCCCCCGTCGCCCAACCGCCCATCGTACGGTTGGGCGTGCTCGGCTTCGACAGTAATGGAGTCCTGCGCGACGAGATGTTGAAGGCCAGGCAGGGCAATGGTAACGGCCCGCCGATCCTATTGCAGGCCGGGTCCATCGCCGAGGTCCCGACTCTCTCGGAGTGGGGGTTGATGCTGCTCGCCTTGGCGCTCACCCTGGCGGCTGTCGTCTTGTTGCGGCGGCGAACGGCGGCGGCATTCCTGATTGCCGTCCTGCTCCTGGGCTTGGCCGGGGTCGTCTGGGCCGCGGCCAGCGATCTCGACGGCACCACCACGGGCGAATGGAGCCCGGACAATCTCCTGGCGAACGAGACGACGTCGGATGCGCCGCTAGGTGCGGACATTCGCGCCCTCTACGGCTTCAAGGACACGGCGGCCTTCTTCTTCCGCATCGATGCGGCGCTCCTTTTCAATGCACCGCCTACCGCTGTCGATGATTCGGCGACGGTGAATGAGGATACAGCGCTTACCGTAGCGGCGCCTGGAGTGCTGGCCAATGACTCCGATCCCGACGGCCCGTCGCCGCTGACCGCGGTACTGGTGGCGGGACCCAGCCACGCACTGTCGTTCGCGCTGAACGCGGATGGGTCCTACAACTACACACCGGCCGCGAACTACAACGGGCCGGACAGCTTCACCTATCAGGCGCAGGACGGGCTGAATTCCCTATCCAACACTGCCACGGTGTCGTTGACCGTGACGCCGATCGACGATCCGCCGATGGCGGTCGCCGACTCGGCGACCGTGCCTGAGGATGCACCGGCCACGGCCGTCCCCGTGCTGGCGAACGATACGGACGTGGATGGCGGACCGATCAGCATCGCCTCGGTGACGCAGCCGGCCAACGGCGCGGTGGTGATCACGGGTGGCGGCACCGGTCTCACCTATCAGCCGGCTGCGAACTACTGCAACAGCGTCGCCGGTTCCGCAGACACCTTCACCTATACCCTGGCGCCGGGCGGCTCCTCGACCACGGTGTCGATGACGGTGACCTGCGTGGATGATCCGCCGACGGCCGTTGCCGACGCGGCGACGGTCACCGAGGACTCCGGCGCGAACGCCATCGACGTGCTCGCCAACGACACCGACATCGACGCCGGCCCCAAGAGCGTGGCCTCGGTGACGCAGCCGGCCAACGGCGTGGTGGCGATCACGGGCGGCGGCACGGGCGTCAGCTACACGCCGAACGCGAACTACTGCAACCAGCCTCCGGGCACGACGCTCGACACCTTCACCTACACCCTGGCGCCGGGCGGCTCCTCGGCCACGGTCACGATGACCGTGACCTGCGTGGATGACGCTCCTGTGGCGGTCGCCGACTCGGCCACCGTCGCCGAGGACTCGGGCACCAGCGCCATTGACGTGCTGGCCAACGACACCGACGTCGACGCCGGTCCGAAGAGCGTGGCCTCGGTGACGCAGCCGACCAACGGCGTGGTGGCGATCACGGGCGGCGGCACGGGCGTCAGCTACACGCCGAACGCGAACTACTGCAACCAGCCTCCGGGCACGACGCCCGACACGTTCACCTACACGCTGACGCCGGGCAGCTCCTCGACCACGGTCACCGTGACGGTGACCTGCGTGGACGACCCGCCGGTAGCGGTGGCGGATGTCGCGACCGTTACCGAGGACTCAGGGGCCAACACCATCAACGTGCTGGCCAACGACACCGACGTCGACGCCGGCCCGAAGAGCGTGGCCTCGGTGACGCAGCCGGCCAACGGTGTGGTGGCGATCACGGGCGGCGGCACGGGCGTCAGCTACACGCCGAACGCGAACTACTGCAACAGCGTCTCCGGTCCCGCGGACATGTTCACCTACACGCTGACTCCGGGCAGTTCGTCGACGACGGTGACGGTGACGGTGACCTGCGTGGACGACCCGCCGGTGGCGGTGGCGGACGCGGCGACGGTGGTCGAGGACTCGGGCGCCAACGCCATCAACGTGCTGGCCAACGACACCGACCTCGACGGCGGCCCGAAGAGCGTGGCGGCGGTGACGCAGCCGGCCAACGGCGCGGTGGCGATCACGGGCGGCGGCACCGGCTTGAGCTACACGCCGAACGCCAACTACTGCAACACCCCGCCGGGCTCGACGCTCGAAACCTTCAGCTACTCACTGGCACCGGGCGGCTCGACGACGACGGTGACGGTGGGCGTGACCTGCGTGGACGACTCGCCGGTCGTGGACCTGAACGGCAACGTCGTCGCAGGGACCGACTTCGCGGTCGCCTTTAAGGAGGGGGACGGTCCGACGCTGCTCGAAGATCCGTTGAACGCGACGGTGACCGACGTGGATACCCCGAACCTGGCGTCGCTCACGGTGACAATTACCAATCTGCTCGACATCGGCTTCGAGACGCTGTCGGCGGACGTGACCGGCACCGCGATCATCGCCAACTACGTTCCCGCGACCGGCGTGCTGACTCTGACCGGTCCGGACACCCAGGCCAACTTCCAGACGGTGCTCCGGAAGGTGAGGTACCTGAACACCGACGTCGATCCCGATACCACGCCGCGCGTGATCCATTTCGTGGCCAACGACGGCAACTCGAACAGCAACACGGCGACCGCGACGGTGACGATCACGGCGGTGGACACCCCGCCCACGGCTGTCGCCGATTCGGCCACGGTGAACGAAGACTCGGGCGCCAACGCCGTCAACGTGCTGGCGAACGACACCGACCCGGACAACGGTCCGAAGAGTATCGCCTCGGTGACGCAGCCGGCCAACGGCGTGGTGGTGATTACGGGCGGCGGCACGGGCCTCACCTATCAGCCGAACGCGAACTACTGCAACAGCGTCTCCGGCCCGGCGGACACCTTCACCTATACCCTGTCGCCGGGCGGCTCCTCGACGACGGTGACGGTGACGGTGACCTGCGTCGACGACCCGCCGGTGGCGGTCGCCGACTCGGCGACGGTGAGCGAGGACTCGGGGGCCAACGCCATCAACGTGCTGGCGAACGACACCGATCCGGACGGCGGCCCGAAGAGCATCGCTTCGGTGACGCAACCGGCCAACGGCGTGGTGGTGATCACGGGCGGCGGCACGGGCTTGACCTATGCACCGAACGCGAACTACTGCAACAGCGTCTCCGGTCCTGCGGACACGTTCACCTACACGCTGACGCCGGGCAGCTCCTCGACGACGGTGACTGTGACGGTGACCTGCGTCGACGACCCGCCGGTGGCGGTGGCCGATGCCGCGACGGTGGTCGAGGACTCGGGCGCCAACGCCATCAACGTGCTGGCGAACGACACGGACGTGGACGGCGGTCCGAAGAGCATCGCTTCGGTGACGCAGCCGGCGAACGGCGCGGTGGTGATCACGGGCGGTGGCACGGGCCTGACCTATAAACCGAACGCGAACTACTGCAACAGCGTCTCGGGCCCTGCGGACACCTTCACCTACACGCTGACTCCGGGTAGCTCCTCGACGACGGTGACGGTGACGGTGACCTGCGTGGACGATCCTCCGGTGGCGGTGGCCGACGCGGCGACGGTGGCCGAGGACTCGGGTGCCACCGCGATCCCTGTGCTGGCGAACGATACGGACGTCGACGCGGGCCCGAAGAGCATCGCCTCGGTGACGCAGCCGGCCAATGGCGTTGTGGTGATCACGGGCGGCGGCACGGGCCTGACCTACGCGCCGAACGCCAACTACTGCAACCAGCCTCCGGGCACGACGCTCGATACCTTCACCTATACGCTGACTCCGGGCAGCTCCTCGACGACGGTGACGGTGACGGTGACCTGCGTGGACGATCCTCCGGTTGCGGTGGCCGACGCGGCGACGGTGACCGAGGACTCGGGCGCCAACGCGATCAACGTGCTGGCGAACGACACGGACGTGGATGCGGGTCCGAAGAGCATCGCCTCGGTGACGCAGCCGGCCAACGGCGCGGTGGTGATCACGGGCGGCGGCACGGGCCTGACCTACGCGCCGAACGCGAACTACTGCAACCAGCCTCCGGGCACGACGCTCGACACCTTCACCTACACGCTGACTCCGGGTAGCTCCTCGACAACGGTGACAGTGACGGTGACCTGCGTGGACGATCCGCCGGTGGCTGTGGCGGACGCGGCGACGGTGGTGGAGGACTCGGGCGCCAACGCCATCAACGTGCTGGCGAACGACACGGACGTGGACGCGGGCCCGAAGAGCATCGCCTCGGTGACGCAGCCGGCCAACGGCGTGGTGGCGATCACTGGCGGCGGCACGGGCCTGACCTACGCGCCGAACGCCAACTACTGCAACAGCGTCTCGGGTCCGGCGGACACCTTCAGCAACACGCTGACGCCAGGTAGCTCGTCGACGACGGTGACGGTGACGGTGACCTGCGTCGACGATCCGCCGGTGGCGGTCAACGACTCGGCCACGGTGACCGAGGACGATCCGCCCACGGCCATCCCCGTGCTGACGAACGACACGGATATCGACGCCGGCCCGAAGAGCATCGCCTCGGTGACGCAGCCGGCCAACGGCGTGGTGGCGATCACGGGTGGCGGCACGGGCCTCACGTACAAGCCGAACGCGAACTATTGCAACCAGCCTCCGGGCACGACGCCCGACACGTTCACCTATACGCTGACGCCGGGCAGCTCGTCGGCCACGGTGTCGATGACCGTGATCTGCGTCAACGACGCGCCAGTCCTGACCACCAACCCGATCACCTATACGACGCCGGGCAATACGCAGCTCCATGTGGCGGGTGCCACACGGCCGGGCGTCGCTTCGGTCTCCGATCCCCAGAGCGCCCTGCAGAAGTCCAACCCGACGGATGTCGACGGGCCTGGCCCGCTGCAGGTCGTCGCCGCATCCGGAAGCTCGGTGAACGGCGGCAGCTTCACCATCGCCACCGACGGGTCCTTCAGCTACGTCCCGCCGGCCGGCTTCACCGGAACGGACAGCTTCACCTACGTGGTGACCGACAACGGCGCGCCGGTGGCGACGGTGACGGGCACGATCAGCATTACGGTCGGCCAGAGGGTTTGGTACATCCGGGACGTGATCGACGCCAACAACGCGGCGGGCGGCGACGGCCGTTCGACCAACGCCTTCGACAGCATCGCGGCGTTCAACGCGGCGACGACCAACAACGGCGACATCATCTTCATCTTCCGCGGCAACACAGGCACGACGCCGCTTGCCGGCAACATCACGCTCAAGGACGGCCAGAAGCTCTGGGGCGAGGGGATCGGCCTGACGGTGGCCGGTTTTGGAACGCTGATTCCGGCGGGCACCAAACCGGTCCTCAACAACGGTGGAGGTGACGCGGTGTCGGTGCCGGCCACGGCTGGCAATCGGCAGAACGTCGAGGTTCGCGGCATGAGCCTCCAGGCGAGCGGCAACGCCGTCAAGGTCAACTCGACCGGCGCCAACATCGTCAGCGTCACGATCAGCGACAACGACATCACCGCCGCGGGCCTGAACGGCGTCAACCTCTCCGAGGGCGGCACCGGCGCCTTCACGGCCACTCTCAACAACGACGCGATCGCGGCCACCGGCAACGGCTTCGACGCGCGCACCACGGCGGGCGCCGGCACGCTGACGATCAGCTTCAGCAACAATGCGGTCGTTTCGAATGCCACGGGCGTCCTGATCGACGGCTCGCTCGGCGGCACCACCTGGATCACCGGCTTCGCCAACAACGCGGTGAGCCAGAACACAGTGGGCACGGGCGTCAGCATCACCAGTGCCAAGTTCGACGCGGTGCCCGGCGGCGGTTACGACCAGGTGTCGGGCGGCACCACAGTCATCGGCGCCCCGGCCAATGGCGTCGGCGGCTCCGGCTTGGTGCTGGGCAGCGTCTCGGGTGACCTGGCCTTCACCGACCTCGACATCTACGCGGACGGCGGCGCCGGCCTGCGGGTGACCGGCACGGGTACCGTGAACGTCGGAGCCGGCACCGGCACACGGGTGACCGTGGGCGCGGGTGTCGCGATTTTCGAGGCCATTGGCGGCCCGGCGGTGGATGTCACCAGCGCGACGATCGACCTGCAGCCGACAAGCATCAAGAGCACCAACAGCTCGACCACGGGCGTGGCGCTCAACAGCGTGGCTGGAACCTTCGCGGCGGGCTCGGGCAGCATCAGCGGTTCCACTGGGACTGCTTTCCAGGTCGGCAGCAGCAACGCCACGATCAGCTACGCCGGAACGATCAGTGCGACGACGGGGACCGGCGTCTCGCTGACCGGCAACACCGGCTCGACGATCAGCTTCACCGGAGCTTTGACGCTGAGCACGGGCACCAACCCTGCCTTCGTGGCTACGGGTGGCGGTACGGTGTCTTCGACCGACACCACGAGCACCCTCACCACGACGACGGGCACGGCGCTCAACGTGGCGAACACGACGATCGGAGCGTCGGGGCTGAAGTTCCGGAGCATCACGGCCGGCACGGCGGCCAGCGGTCCGACGAACGGTATCGTGCTCAACAACACGGGTGCGTCGGGTGGCCTGACGGTGTCGGGCACGGGCTCGGCGGGATCGGGCGGAACGATTCAGAAGACGGGCGGCAGCGGCATTTCGCTGACCTCCGTTGGAGGAAGCGCCAGCCTGTCGGGTATGAACATCAACAACACCGCTGGCGACGGCATCACCGCCGCAACCGTCAAGAATTTCTCCTGCACCCTCTGCAACGTCACCAACCCCGGCTCGTCCGCCAACAAGGATGGGCTGAGACTGACTGAGCTTTCCGGTACGGCGAGCCTCACTAACGTGACCGTCACAGGCGCGACGACCGACGGTTGTTTCATTCAGAACAGCACCGCCACGTTGACATCTCTGACGATCACGGGTGGCAGCTTCGGCTCGACGAACAACGCGTTCGCTTCAGCCGACAGCGGCTTGATCGTCATCGCCAAAGGGACCGGGGCCATCACAGCGGCGACGGTTTCGGGAACAACCTTCGCGAATAACTTCTCGTCAGGCCTGCAGTCGTTTGCTCAGGACACGGCCACGATCGGTGACATCAGCGTCTCCGGTTGTACGTTCACCAACAACGGAGCCGCGGCCGCCGATTTCGATGCCGGTACGGGAACACCGAGTATGAAGTTCCACTTCCTGAACAACCTCAATATCAACGGCAACGTCGGCCCCGTAGTCAACGTCTTCTCGTCCGCCACCGGCACGGGAGGCTTGATTCAGGGCCGGATCGATGGCAACCAAATCGGCACGGTCGGGACCGCGGGCTCGGGCTCCACGGGTGGCGAGGGCATCCGCGTCTTCCTGCAGGGTGTGGCCGGAAACGTCACGATCGTCAACAACGTGATCCGCGAGACAGCCTGCTCGCGCGGAATCGCGGTCCAGACGCTCGGCCCCGCTCCCGCCAATGGAGCCACTCGGGTCTCCGACATCGTGATTACCGGAAACGATGTCGATAACCGGTCCACACTCTGCGCGTTCCCATTGGATGACATCTACCTCGCCTCGGACAACCAGGCGGGGACCGCGACCACTCTTCGTGCCGAGGTTCACAACAACAAGATCAAGGCCGCGGGTGCATCGCCGGCGAACACCGACTACCCGTTCGACGGCAATACCTGGTTGTATTACAACATCGCCACTACGCCTTCGACCGCACAGCTCGTGGACTTCAGCGGACCGCATGCCAACGCGAATGTGGCGATTTCAACAACGCAGACCAGCGGCACGGCGAAAGCGCTGATCAGCGGACCGTCGGTTACCCTGATCCCAGGCCCCATCACTACGGTGCCTTGAGCTCAGATTGGGTTTTATGAAGGAGATTCGGCATGCGAAGCCTTTTGCGCATACGGTAGATGGGCCCAACGATACCTGGGTAACTTTGAGGGAGGTCAACGATGGCAGAACCGTTTTTGAGTGAGATCCGAATCATGAGCTTCGGTTTCCCGCCCAAGGGATGGGCGCTTTGTGACGGGCAGCTCTTGCCCATCAACCAAAACCAGGGGCTCTTCTCGCTCCTGGGGACGACGTACGGAGGCGACGGCAGAGTGAACTTCGGCCTGCCGAACCTGCAGGGCCGAGCCTCGATGCACATGGGCTCCGGGCACACCCTTGGCGAGAGGGGTGGAGAGCAGGGACACACTCTCTCCATCTCGGAGATTCCGACCCACGTGCACTCGGCCATGGCCGCCAGTGCTGTTGGCAACGCGCCGCTCCCGACGGGCAACTTTCTCGCCCAGGAGTCGAGAAAGCCGTACGCACCGGCTGACAGCAACCTCGTAGCACTCGCTGCGGGCACGCTCGCAAACGTTGGCGGCTCGCAGGCCCACCTGAACATGCAGCCGTTCCTTGTGCTCAACTTCTCGATCGCCCTCCAGGGCATCTTCCCAAGCCAGACCTAGAAAGGAGGACGAAGACATGGCACAACCCTACGTTGGAGAGATTCGGATGTTCGCCGGCAACTTCGCCCCCGCTGGATGGATGTTTTGTGAAGGGCAGTTGCTCCCCATCTCCGAGTACGAGACGCTGTTCAACCTCATCGGCACCACCTACGGCGGAGACGGCCAGAGCACCTTCGCGCTGCCTGATCTCCGGGGCCGAATTCCCCTGCACTTCGGCAATGGATTCACACTCGCTGAGACCGGTGGCGTCGAGGAAGTGACGTTGACCGTTTCGCAGATTCCCGCCCACTCGCACCCCTTCCTTGGCACGTCAACGCTTGCCAGTGCCACGGGTCCGGGTCAAAACGTGCTTGCGGAGTCAACTCTCCTGACGATGTTTCAGAGCGGTGCGCCCACGATCGCCATGGCGCCCGGCACGACCAGTTCGGTCGGCGGTAGTCAGCCTCACACCAATTTCCAGCCATACCTCTGTGTCGATTTCATCATCTCGCTGTTCGGAATCTTCCCGTCGCAGACTTGAGGAGAGAGAAAGAAATGGATCCATTCGTAGCCGAGATCCGCATTTTCCCGTTCAACTTCGCACCGAAGGGATGGGCGTTTTGCGATGGGCAGATTCTACCTCTCTCCCAGAACACCGCCCTCTTCTCTCTCCTTGGAACGACCTACGGCGGTGATGGCAAGTCCAACTTTGCCCTTCCCAACATGCAGGGGAACGTACCGATGCACCCAGGGCAGGGGCCGGGCCTTTCTCTACATGACCTTGGGGAGACCGGTGGTTCGGAAACTGTGTCGCTTCTCGAGTCCGAGATTCCAAGCCATAGCCATACGATGATGTCTTTGCCCGCACCTGGCAACCGCACCGCTCCCGGAGGTAACTCGATAGCCCGCGTGTCAGGAACGACCGGGCCGTTTCTCCCTCCCGCCGGAGCTGCTTTGGTGTCGATGTCCGATAACGCCGTCGCCCCCGCCGGCGGCGACCAGCCGCACAACAATCTCCAGCCGTACCTGACCCTCAACTTCTGTATCGCCCTTCAGGGCGTGTACCCGCCCAGAACTTAGGAGCGGTGTGGGACCCCGCCGGCTCCCACGGGAGCCGGCGTCATATCTTTTATATTTGCGTATTGACATTTTTGTTTGGAGGGTCCTATGAACCATTCTGAGTCAGACCCACCTTCTCTCCTGCTCCGGCGTCGCGATTTTCTAGCCCTGGGATCGGCCGGACTATTGATGCCCCTCTTCGGAAATCTGGCCTGGGCCGAGCCGCTGGCGTCCGTTGCGGCGGACGCGGCCGTCCAGACGATGTCCGTCGGCTATCTCGACGGCAGCGAAGAGATCCACGACCTCAAGCGGTTGCCGCGGATGGTCCGGCGGCCGGCCGCCGCCCAGGCCGACGCGACGGACGCCTCTCCCGTCATCATTCCCGCCACGAGCGTCTTCCAGGCGGATACCTCAATGCCTGGCCAGCCGTTGCGGATTCGCGTGCACGGCCTCTATCCTCCTGTGGCCGCCATCGAACGGAAGCGCCAGAAGGATGTCCCGTCTTCCATTGATCTCGAAGCGATCTTCCCTTCCACCGACCCGGCTTTTCCGACGCCTCTGCCGTTCTACGTCTGGAGCCTGCGGCAGAGGCCCGGCTGGGATCCCAGCCCTCCGGTGAGCTTTCATTTTCCTCTAGAATGGCACGTGCTGCCAGAGTTTGTGCTGAGGGTCCGGGGAGCGGACGGAGTCCCAAGAGTCATGAGAACGAAGTTCACGCTCGACAACGAGCCGGGCCGGCCGAAGCTGCGGCGGGGCGTCTACGTCTTCGGGTGCGACCCCAGGGCATGGCAGCGGGAGGTCCCGCTCTCGGATCTCGCCGGGCGCGCTCCCGCGGAGTTGTTCTCGGTCCTCGTTTCGATTGAATCGGAGCCGGCGCCTCCAGCCTAGGAGGACTGTCTTGGACGCGCGCATCACCCTCCGTCCCATCGGGCCGGACGACATGGATTTCCTCCTCCGGGTCTACCACAGCGTCCGGGAGGAGGAACTCGCCATGGTGCTCGACTGGACGGACGAGCAGAAGGCCGCCTTCGTCCGCCAGCAGTTCGAGGCCCAGCATGGCTGGTATCAGGACCACTACGACGGAGCGCAGTTCGACGTCATCCTGGTGGAGGGCGTTCCGGCCGGGCGGCTCTACGTCCACCGGCGGCCGAACGAAATCCGTTTGGTGGACATCGCTCTCCTGCCGGACTTCCGCAAGGGGGGGCTCGGCACGTCCATCCTGCACGACCTGCTCGCCGAGGGGGAAGCGGCGGGAAAGCCGGTCACGATCCACGTCGAGGTCTACAACCCGGCGATGCGCCTCTATGAGAGGCTGGGATTCCGGCCCATCGAGGACCGGGGGCCTTACCGCCTGATGGAGTGGGAGGCGCCGGGCCTTTAGTTGAAGACGGCCTCGTACACCATGCCGCCCTTTTTCGGGTGAGGACCGATGGGAACCAGGAAGAGGTCGAGCTCGCCCAGCGGGTCGTGCCCGAGCTTGAAGATCTGCTGCCGCAGGATCGGGCTTCCAGGACCGAGGAAGTAGAGCGAAAAGGGCTGGGCTCGCGGCCCCGGGTGCGGCTCAAGGAGCCTCACCTCGGAGAGGATGATCTCCAGCGGCGCGCTACCCCCATAGTGAACCTGGAAGGGTGTATTCACGAGCGCCTCAAACGAGGCGGCGGTCAGGTCCTGCAGCATGAGCGAGAGCCTCCGAGCGAGGTTGAGGCCGGTACTCTATTGCACGCTGCCCGGAAAAGCGAAGGGCAAAAAAGAGAAAGCTAAGAAAAATTTTACGCAAGGGGAGGGCTGCACGATGGGGCAAAGGCGGCCGTCGGTTGGGAAAGTACCCACCGGACGGCCGGGGAGTGCCGCCTTGACCAGATCGAGCGAAAGGACCGCAGGCCGGGTCGCTTACCAGCGATCGCCGCCGCCGTTGCCGTAGCCGCCGCCGTAGTTGTCGCGCTGTCCGCCGCCCCTCCCGCCCTGGCCACGGCTGCCACCGCCCCCCCCACCGCCGCCCTCGCGGGGACGGGCCTCGTTGACGTTGATCTTGCGGCCCATCAGCTCGCGGCCGTTCATGTTGTTGATGGCCGCTTCGGCCTCCGAGCTCTCCGGCATCTCCAGGAAGCCGAAGCCCTTGGACTGACCGGTGACCTTGTCCTTGATGATGGTGCAGGACGAGACGTTGCCAAACTCCTCGAAGGCTTCTCTCAACTGGTCTTCGGTGATGCGGTAGGGCAGGTTCCCTACATACAGGTTCATCGTCGTCTCCTTTGACATGGGTTCATTTGCCGAGTAAGCAAAGAGCCTGCCAGAAGATGGGCGAGACGGCGGTTCACCCCAACGACGGATAGAGCTGACGGTAGCTGTCCGCCAGGACCAGGATGCGCTTGACGTAGTTTCGCGATTCGTCGAGCTTCAGGGTTTCGAGGAAGTCGTCCATCCGGACCTGGGGTCCCGACTCCTGCCACAGCCGCTTGATACGGTTTGGACCGCCGTTGTAGCTGGCGAGGGCCAACTCGACGTTGCCGTCGAAGTCGACCAGCAGCTCTTTGACGTACGTCGTTCCCAGCCGGACGCTGAGGTCGGGATTGTAAAGCTGGCTCGGCTGGTAGGAGACTCCGACCCTTTGCGCCATCTCGCGGGCGGTCGGCGGCATGAGCTGCATCAAGCCGCGGGCCCCCACCGGGCTGGTGGCGCGGGGATCGAAGGCGCTTTCCTGGCGAATGATGCCGGCCACCAGGTGCGCGGGCACGCCGGCGCTCCGGGCGTAGGTCAGGATGGAGCCGGCGAAGTCCTCCGGCAGCGGGTAGTAGGCGAAGAGGACCTCGGAGGGGACGGTCGACTGGTAGGGGCCGCCCAGGGCGGGGAAGGCTTCGCGCAGCAGGACGAGGCCGCTGCGCTGGTCGCCTTTGTGACAGAGGATGAGGCCTTTCAGGGCTAGCACGTCCCGGCGGTTCGCCCCGGCCGCCACGAGGTTGAGCTCCTCGCTCGCCAGATCGTCCAGGCCGAGGTCGGTGAGCAGCTTGGTGCGCTTCAGTGCGGGCTCCGCCGGCCAGGTGCCGGCGGGCGCCTGAGCGAGGGCGACACCTTCCGGCGCCTGCGTCTCGCCGAGCCGGGCGAGAGCCTGCCGGGAGTAGAAGTCGCTGGTGTCCGAGGTGGCCACCAGGCCGCGGTAGAGCTCGCGGGCGGAGTCCGGCTGGCCCATCTCCTCGAGCACCCGCGCCTTCCAATAGGTTCCGCGATGAGCGTCGGAGCAGTTCGGGTAGAGCTCGGAGAGCACCGTCCAGAACTCCACCGCGCTCGCCGTCCGGCCGTGCTGGTACTCCTGCCAGCCGCGCTCCCAGAGGGCGGAGGCGCCGGTGTCGTCCAGCGGGTCGAGCCGCCGCAGCAGCCGCAGGGTATCCACCGCCGGCTCGAACAGACCGGCGTTCAGGAAGTCCTTGTAAAGCCGGCGCAGCGAGGCCTCCGAGAGCTGGAGCCGGGCGTGCGAGGTCAACAGCCGCCGCAGGTAGACGGAGGCGGACTGCGCATCGCCGGCCTCGGCCATGGCCCGCACCCGCTCCCAGTCGAGAGCCGACTGCTCGTCCTGGGTCGTGGGGCTGAGAGAGCCGAGGAGCTCGAAGGCCTCGCGGCCACGGCGCGACTGCGTGAGGCAGCGGGCCCGCAGCAGGTTCCATTCGAAGGTGCGCTCCTCGTCCGGTAGCGCGTCGAGCGTGCTGAGGGCGGCGAATACGCTGTCGCCGTCGAGGAACGACTGCGCCCGTCGCAGCACCTCCTGCGGCGAGAGCAGGCGCGTCCAATCCCGGCTGCTGTCGAGGGCGCGGAAGGTGTGGGCGGCCTGCGAGGCCGCGGCGGAGAGCGGATCCTCCATCAACAGCCGCACGCCGGCCTCGCGCTGCGCCTGCGGGTCCGCGAGCTTGAGCCCGAGCCGCCAGGCCAGGTTGTTCAGCTCTCTCCCTTCGTCGCCTTCGATTCCAGCCCTGCGGGCCTGGCTTGTGAGGTCGAGAGCGAGGCGATCGTCGCCGCCGGCGGCGGCGAGCTTGGCCGCATTCAAAAAGGCACGAGGACGCAGGGGAGAGGCGGGGCAGTCGGCGAGCAGCCGGGCGTAGGTGGCGCGGGCCAGGGCCGCATCGCCCCGCTGAGCCGCGCTGAGGGCGAGGAGGTAGAGCCGCCAGTCTTCCAACGCTCCACCGGGCGTCGCCGACTCGGTCAGGAGGTTCGTGGCGAGGGAAGCGTCCCCTGCCGCGTGGGCGTAAAGCCCGGCGACCACTTTCGTCTGAGCGGCCTGCTCCGGATGCTGGGAGGCGACTTTCTCCAGTTCCTGGCGCGCGACTTGCAAGTTACGTTTCCTGAGGGCGTGGGCGGCCGGGGCATACAGGTTCTCAGGAAGATTCGACGGACGCCGCCAGCCCTTTTCAGATTTTGCCGGGACGACGAGGCCTGCGGAAGGTGGAGAGCTGATCAGGACGGAGACGGTGAGCAGAGCGGAAACGACCAGAAAAACGAGGACGCCGAGACGAATACGCAGAGATTTCGCGGGCACGTGGCCACACCTCCAGACCCAAGGGTTGCGCTGACAGAGTTGTAGGGTCATCCCCAGACAGCCCAAGTCTGAGGCCTTGCACGTCGGGTCGGGTTTCCCCACCTCTGCCAACCTGGCGGGGCCTGAGTTCATTCCCGGGTATCCAAAATTTTCCAAAGAAAGTTGTATCTTCGTCCGATTTCCGCCGTGTAGATAGGAGAACTTGTAAGTTTTTCCCTTCACTCCGTCTTTTCAAGCCGGTCGAGTATGATTCGACCGCTCCGGCTGGAGCCGTGAGATCCAAGGAAAGAGGTCGTCGATGGTTCGTCGGGATCGGGAGAGTCGCAACGCCGCGGGATGCCTTCTGCGAGCGCTGCTGGTCGTGGGATTGCTGGTGATCGCCGTGGCGTTGTTTGCCACTTTTTACACGGGAGCGACGCCGAAGGTGCTGGTCGAGTCGGCTTTGCCGGGGATCGGAAGGCGGACGCCCATCCAGGTCCGCATCGACGATCCGCAACGGGTGCGGAAGGTGCGGATCGAGGTGGTCCAGAACCTGGATGTCAAGCCGGTGCTGGAGCAGCCGGTACAGCCGCGGTCGCTCTGGCACTTCGGCTCCGCTCCTCCCCTGGTGCTGCGCGCCGAGGTGGGCCGCGAAACCGTGCAGGGCTTGCGCACCGGCGAGGCGATCATCCGGGTCACCGCCGAACGGGCCGGCTCCCTGCTGCGCACCCCCGACCCGGTGACGGCCGAGATCAAGCTGCCCGTGCGCCTGGCGCCGCCGACGCTGCAGATCGCCTCGACCTTCCACTACATCAACCAGGGCGGTTGCGAGACCGTCGTCTACCGCGTGGGGGAGGGCACGGTGCGCGACGGCGTGCGCTCCGGCGACTGGTGGTTCCCTGGCTTCCCCATGCCCGGCGGCGCCGATAAGCAGGCCCGCTTCGCCTTTTTCGCCATTCCTTACGACACCTCGGACCCTTCGGGCGTGCGCCTGGTCGCCGAGGACGAGGTGAGCAACCGGGCCGAGGCCTCCATCGTCGACAAGTTCACCCCGCGGCCGATGACGACCGACACGATTCAGGTCAACGACGCCTTCATGAACAAGGTGGTGCCGGAGATCATGGGCCAGTCGCCCGAGGTCGCGGACCAGGGGGACCTGCTGAAGAACTACCTCTGGATCAACCGCGAGCTGCGCAAGAAGAACGCCGCGACGCTCAAGGACCTGGGCAAGAAGTCGGAGCCGAAGTTCCTCTGGAACCAGCCGTTCCTGCCCATGCCCAACGCCAAGATCACCGCCGCCTTCGCCCAGCGGCGGACCTACGTCTACAACGGCAAGCCCATCGACCAGGAGGATCACCTGGGGTTCGACATGGCCTCGGTTACCCACGACGCGGTGCCGGCCTCGAACAGCGGCAAGGTGGTGCTGGCCCGATTCTTCGGCATCTATGGCAACGCCGTCGTCCTTGACCACGGCTACGGCCTGCAGAGCCTCTACGGCCACCTCTCGTCGATCTCGGTCAAGGAGGGCGACGTGGTGCAGCGCGGCCAGGAGCTGGGCCGTTCCGGCCAGACCGGTCTCGCCGGCGGCGACCATCTCCACTTCACGATGCTGCTTCAGGGGCTCGCCGTGACTCCGGTCGAGTGGTGGGATCCGCACTGGATTCAGGACCGCGCCGCCCGCAAGCTGGGGACGGCGCTGCCCTACAAGCCGTAGCAAGCGGTCGGATCAACCCCGCCGTGAGATCTCCGCGTCGATCTCCGGCAGCAGCCCCGGCGGGGCCGCGATCAGCCGCGTGAGCAGCGGCGTTTCGCGGTTGAAACGGGTCTCGGCCGGTGTGCCGGTGACGATGGCGCCGCCCGCGGCAAGGACGAGGGCGACTCCGGCCGCGACGTCCCACTCGTGCTTGGGAGTGAGAGTCCAGGTGGCGTCGGCGAGGCCGGCGGCCACCAGGCCGAGCTTGTAAGCCACCGAGCCGGTGGGGCGGATGGTGAACAGCTCCTCGCGATATCCTTTCCACTCGCCCCGCTTGACCTCGCTGCGGCTCGCCAGCACCGTGGCTCCGGCGAGGGATGGCCGGTCGCTCACCCGCACCGGCTGGCCGTTCAACGTCACCCCCAGACCGCGGGCGCCGAGGATCGTCTCGCCGGTCGCCGGGTTGAGCAGGCCCCCGGCCACGGGCTCGCCGTCCACCACCAGGCCGACCGAGACGCACCACTCGGGAATGCCGGTGACGAACTCGCGGGTGCCGTCGAGCGGGTCCACCACCCAGACGCGGCGGCGGCCCAGCCGGGAGAGGTCGTCCTCGGTCTCCTCGGAGAGCCAGCCGTCGCCGTTCTGGGGGAGGAACTGCTTGAGCAGCGCGTCGATGGCGGTGTCGGCCTCGGTGACCGGATCGTCCCCCTGTTTGAACCGCGACGCCACCTCGCCGGGAGTGAAGCGCTGGAGCGCTGCCTTCGCCCGCTCCAGCGCCTCGCCGATGCGCCGCAGGTCGGCGGCGAGATTGGAGGCAATATCCTCCCCGCTGACTTCTCCTCCAGCGTGTCGCCGACGTAGCCCTCCCGCTCGAGGAAGAGCAGGATCTCCTGCGCCGCCTCCTCCGGCGAGAGGACGGTGGTGTCGATCACTACTTCGGCGTCCGCCGGCTCCTCGTAGGGGTCGGAGATGCCGGTGAACTCCTTGACCAGGCCGGCCCGCGCCTTGGCGTAGAGGCCCTTGCGGTCCCGCTGCTCGCAGATGTCGATCGGGGTGGCGGCATGGACGAGCACGAAGCCGCCGCCGGTCTCGATCGACGCGCGCACTTCCTTGCGCACGCTGTCGTAGGGCGCGATGGGAGCGCAGATGGCGATGCCGCCGTTCTTGGTGATCTCCGAGGCGACGTAGCCGATGCGGCGGATGTTGATGTCGCGGTGCTCCTTGGAGAAGTTGAGCTC
>Ga0134121_10000607_pt1 | contig 39646 bp, 40 predicted proteins | sample KB301_FD_96463 | JGI IMG/M metagenome (GOLD analysis project Ga0134121, IMG submission 96463) | Terrestrial soil microbial communities without Nitrogen fertilizer from Kellogg Biological Station, Michigan, USA - KB3-0-1 | ecosystem: Environmental > Terrestrial > Soil > Unclassified ...
GACTCCTCTTCCTCGCCGATCGGCTTCTCGAGCGAGACCGGCTGCTGCGCCATGCGCAGGATGTCGCGCACCTCTCTGACCGAGCATTCGAGCTCGATCGCGATCTCGTCCGGCGTCGGCTCGCGGCCGAGCGTCTGGACGAGCTGGCGCTCGACGTGGACCACCTTGTTGAGCTTCTCGACCATGTGGACCGGGATGCGTATGGTCCGGCCCTTGTCGGCGATCGCGCGCGTCACGGCCTGGCGAATCCACCAGGTCGCGTACGTCGAGAACTTGTAGCCGCGCCGGTAGTCGAACTTCTCCACCGCCCGGATCAATCCGAGCGAACCCTCCTGGATCAGGTCGAGGAACGTCAGCCCGCGGCCGAGGTACCCCTTCGCGATCGATACGACGAGGCGCAGGTTCGCCTCGATCATCTGCTGCTTGGCGCGCATGTCGCCGCGCTCGATGCGCTGCGCCAGCGAGACCTCCTGGTCGGCCGTGAGCAGGTTCACGCGGCCGATCGACCGCAGGTAGAGCCGCAGCGAGTCGAGGCTCGGCTCGACCGTGAGGTCGATTTCCGGGCGCTTCGCCGCGTTGCCGTTGCGCTGCTCGGCGCGATCGCCGCCCTCGGCGGCCCCGCTCTCCGGCACCGCCGGCTTGCCGTCCGCTTCGACGACGTCGATCCCATGCTCCTCCAGGTGCGCATGCAGCTCCTGCACCTGCTCCTTCGTGACCTCGATCTCCTCGAGGCAGGTGCCGATCTCCTCGTAGGTCAGGTATCCCCTCTCCTGACCCTCGGCAATGAGCGTCCGCAGCTCCTCCATCTCAACGATGGGAGCATCGTCCGCCAACAGGACTCCAGCCTTCTCCCTCACGTGTGCCGTTCCTTCGAGACGCGATTCGGACCCGCGCGAGGCGAGCCCCCCTCTCCTCACTGCACCCCGCAAACTGCACTCTGCTTCCGCGACGTCTGCCGCGATTGGCTCAAGCCTTCATGCTCTCCCGCCCGAGGACGCGGAGGCGGCTTGCAACCTGCGCGGAGTGATACCACAAAGGCGGCCGGCCGCGGCCCGCTCGATTGCGGTCGCTACCCTGTGGCGCGGAGGTTCCCTGCTCATGTCGGATTCCCGCAACGTCAGCATCGCCCCGCCAGACGTCCAGGCACAGCTCCCGACGCTCCCTGTGAGCCTCTCGCGCGTCGGCGTGACCGGCGTCGAGAAGGTCATCCGCATCAAGCAAGATGGCACCGAGCAGCTCTTCGCGGCTCAGCTGGAATGCTTCGTCGACCTCGGCCCGCGACAGAAGGGCGCGCACATGTCGCGCTTCGAGGAGGTCGTCAACGAGGCGATCGGCGAGGTGATCCTCGGCGAGGCGACGTTCAAGGCCGAGACGCTCGCGCAGCACGTCGCCGAGCGCGTGCGCGACCGCCAGGGCGCGCGCCGCGCCGAGGTCACGATCGCCGCGCGCTATCCCGAGCACAAGCCGGCGCCCGTCTCCGGGATCCCGACGCAGGAGATCTACACGCTCTACGGCTCCGCGGTCGCCTCCGAGCTCGGCACGCGCCGGCTCGTCGGCGTTGCCGCCGCCGGCATGACCGCCTGCCCGTGCGCCCAGCAGCTCGTCGCCGGCTCCGCGCGCGAGCGGCTTGCCGAGGACGGCTTCTCCGACGGGGAGATCGAGCGGATCCTCGATCACGTCCCGGTCGCGACGCACAACCAGCGCGGCCTCGGGACGCTCCACATCGGGTGCACCGAGGAGTGCGAGGACGAGATCGAGGCGCGCACGCTGCTCGACATCGTCGAGGGCTCGATGTCCTCGGAGATCTACGAGCTGATGAAGCGCAGCGACGAGGGCGCCGTCGTCGAGAAGGCGCACCGCCGGCCGCGCTTCGTCGAGGACTGCGTGCGCGAGATGATCGGCGGCGTGATCGAGCGCTTCCCGGCGCTCGCCGACGCCGCGTTCGTCTCCGCACGGCAGGAGAACCTCGAGACGATCCACCAGCACAACGTCGTCGCCGAGCGCTTCGGGCTGCTCGGCGAGGTGCGCCACGAGCTCGACACCGGCGAGCCCTCGCAGTTCCACGTCTCGCGCCGCGCCTGGCTCGACGCCGCGGTAGCCGGCAGCTGAGCCCGATGGAGCTGCCCGCGAGCATCCACGTCGAGCGCCTGCACGGCACCGACGCGGAGGCGGTGCTCGTGCTCGTGCTCCTCACCGCCTGCGAGACGGCGGACACGGGCCGCTCGGACTGCGAGCTGGCCGACGTGCTCGAGCAGTGGCACCAGGATGGCGTCGAGCTCGAGCGCGACGCATGGATCGCCCGCGACGCCGGTGGCGACGCAGTCGGCTACGCGTTCGTGCACGGCGGCCGCGCGGACGTTCAGGTGCACCCGCGCGCGCGCGGCGTCGGCCTCGGCACGCGACTGCGCAAGCTCGTCGAGGAGCGCGCTGCCGAGCGGGGCGTGCGCGAGCTGGTGCAGGTCGTGCGCGGCGGCAGCCGGCCGGCCGACCGGCAGCTCGAGCGCACCGGCTATGTGCCGATCCACCACGCCTGGCGGATGGAGCGCCCGCTCGACGTTGCGCCGGCGTCGCCGCACTGGCCGCGCGGGATCACGGAGCGGGCGTTCGACGGTGACGGCGACGGTGCCGCGGTGCTCGCGCTGCTCGAACGCTCGGCGGCGCGCGGGCCGGATGGTCGGCCGCTCGCGCTCGACCGCTTCCACGACGAGCACCTCGCCGTGGACCGCCTCGATCCGGAGCTGTGCGTGCTCGCCTACCGCCGCGACCTGCTCGTCGGCGCGGCGATCTGCGAGACCTGGGACGAGGTCGACGGCACGATCGAGCAGCTCGCCGTCGATCCACGCGAGCGCAGCCGGGGGATCGGCCGCGCGCTGCTGCTCGCCGCCTTCGAGCGTCTGCGCGAGCGCGGGCTGAACGCCGCCGTGCTGCACGCCGGCGCCGACGAGGCGCGCGAGCCGCCGCTCTACGCCGCGGCCGGGATGCGCCCGGTGTGGCGCCAGACGAGCTGGCGCAAGCACCTGTTCTAAGCCCTCCTAGGCTTGGCTGCCGGCGCGCGCGCGGTCGCGCTCGCCGAGCCGGCGCCGCACGCCGAGGAAGTAGTCGGCGCCCGAGACGACGGTGACGGCGACGGTCAGATACACAAGGGCGTCGACCCACGCCGGCGTCGGCGAGCCGGCGGCGATCAGCGCGAGCACGGCGGCGATCTGGAAGCACGTCTTCGCCTTGCCGAAGAGGCTCGCGGGGATCACGACGCCCTGCTGCGTCGCCGCCATCCGCAGCGCGGTGACCGCGAACTCGCGCGCGATGATGAGCATCGCCACCCACGCCGCGAGGCGGTGCAGCGAGACGAGCGCGACGAGCGCTGCGACGATCAGCAGCTTGTCGGCGATCGGGTCCATCAGCTTGCCGAACGTCGTGACCGCATTGCGCGTGCGCGCGAGATAGCCGTCGAGCAGGTCGGTGAGCGAGGCGACGACGAACACGATCGCGGCGAACAGGTCCCCGTTCGGCGTCTCGTCAAGCAGCGCGACGACGAGCACCGGCACCAACAGGATGCGCAGCACGGTGAGGACGTTCGGGACGTTGACCGGGAACATCGACGCCCTACGCTACCCGACGCGCTCCCGCACCCAGGCGCCGAAGGCCGTTTCGGACAGCTCGCGCGCCGCAAGTCGCTCGAGCGTCGTCGCGATCTCGTCCTGCCCGCCCGGCGGCGGCGTCCAGCGCCCGCCGTTGCGGGCGATCAGCTCGAGCATCGCCAGCAGCGCGACGCGCTTGTTGCCGTCGGGCAGCGGGTGGTTGCGCACGAGCCGCGAGCACAGCACGGCCGCCTTCGCCGCCAGGCCGGGGTAGCGGTCGCGCCCGCGGCCGTCAGCGGCGAACGGCGCATCGAGCGCCGACCGCGCGAGCGACAGGCGGGTGGCGCCCACAAGCGCCTCCGCCGCCATGCCCAGCACCGCCTCCCCGATGAGCAGCAGGTCCTCCAGCTCCAGCTGTTCCATCGCGGTTTCACGGTATCAAGCCACCTCACTACTAAACTACCCCGATATGAATGTTCCAAGGTGGGTATACTGCTTGGTGGGATGCCGAAGACGATGACGCTGCGCCTGAGCGACGAGCAGGCGACCGATCTGGAGGCGATGGCCCGCGTGGACGGCGTGCCGGTCTCGGAGGCCGTGCGCGTCGCGATCGAGGAGCGCATCAAGGCGCGCCGCGGGGATCGCAGGTTCCAGGCGCGGCTGCGGCGGCTGATGGTCGAGAACCAGCGCGCGCTGGAACGACTCTCCGAATAGCCTGCCACAGCGGGGATTTCGCCCGCACGGGATGATTGGCCGGTGCGGGCGATGGTGCTCGACGCTCCGGGACGGCCGCTGCGTGCCGCCGAGCTGCCGGATCCGGCCCCCGGACCCGGACAGGTGCTGCTGCGCGTGCGCGCCTGCGGCGTCTGCCGCACCGACCTGCATCTGCGCGACGGGGAGCTGGCGCCAGGGCACCTGCCACTCGTGCTCGGCCACCAGATTGTCGGCGAGGCGATCGCCGGCGAGGCCGAGATCGGCGCCCGCCTTGGCGTGCCGTGGCTCGGCTGGACGTGCGGCATGTGCCGCTTCTGCACCAGCGGACGGGAGAACCTCTGCCGGCAGGCACGTTTCACCGGCCGCGACCTCGATGGCGGCTTCGCCGCGCTCGCCGTCGCCGACGCGCGCTTCTGCTTCCCGCTCCCCGCGCCGGCCGACCATCCCGATCTGCAGATCGCGCCGCTGCTGTGCGCCGGCCTGATCGGGCATCGTGCGCTGCTGCTGGCCGGCGACGCCGAGCGGATCGGGCTCTACGGCTTCGGCGCCGCCGCGCACATCGTCTGCCAGGTCGCGGTCCACGAGGGCCGGCGCGTGTTCGCCTTCACACGCGCCGGAGACGAGGCGGGCGCCGCCTTCGCGCGGGGGCTGGGCGCCGAGTGGGCCGGCTCCAGCGACGAGCGGCCGCCTGAGGAGCTCGACGCCGCGATCATCTTCGCGCCGGCGGGCGGACTCGTGCCGGTGGCGCTGCGAGCGGTCGCCCCCGGCGGCAGCGTCGTGTGCGCCGGGATCCACATGAGCGACATCCCCTCGTTCCCGTATGAGCTGCTGTGGGGGGAGCGCGTGCTGCGCTCGGTCGCCAACTTGACCCGCGCCGACGGAGAGGCCTTCCTGCAGCTCGCGCCGCGGATCCCGATCCGCACGCACGTGACGCGTTACGCGCTGGCGGAGGCCGAGCAGGCGCTCGCCGACCTGCGCGCCGGGCGCTTCGAGGGAGCGGCGGTGCTGACGCCCGAGTAGGATCCGTCGCCATGCCCCTGATCCCCATGGTCATCGAGCGCACCGCCCGCGGCGAGCGCGAGTTCGACATCTACAGCCGGCTGCTGAACGAGCGGATCATCTTCCTCGGCTCTGCGGTGGACGACCAGGTCGCGAACCTGGTGGTCGCGCAGCTGCTGCACCTGGAGTCCGAGGATCCCGAGAAGGACATCTCGATCTACATCAACTCGCCCGGCGGCTCGATCTACGCCGGGCTTGCGATCTATGACACGATGCAGTTCATCAAGCCCGACGTCTCGACGATGTGCGTGGGGATCGCGATGTCGATGGGCTCGCTGCTGCTGACCGGCGGCGCGAAGGGCAAGCGCATGGCGCTGCCCAACAGCCGCATCCTGATCCACCAGCCGTCCGCCGGCTTCGAGGGCCAGTCGACGGACATCGAGATCCATGCGCTGGAGATCCTCAAGACGCGCAAGCGGATCGACGAGATCTACGCCCACCACACCGGGCAGAGCGAGGAGCAGGTCCACACCGACATGGAGCGCGACCGCTTCTTCACCGCCAAGCAGTGCGTCGAGTACGGCCTGATCGACCGCGTGATCGAGAAGCACTGACCGCAGTCAGCCGGTCGCGGCGCGATCCTCCTCCACGGCCTCGACGTGCGTGACGGGCAACCCGAACCCGCGTGCCTTGCTGACGAGATCGAGATGCAGCCAGCGCGAGACGCGGCGCGGCAGCGTTGAGATCACGATCTCGTCGTAGCGGTCGCGGTTGACGGCATCCGCGATCGCCATCAACGGCTCGGCGTCGCCGACCTCGCCGGTCACCGGCGTGCCGGCCGCCTCGCTCAGGAACGGCAGCGCCTCCCACAGCCCGCGTGCGGCCTCGCCCGCATCTCCGTCCTGGGGGTCGACGACCTTGTGCAGCCCGTGCGGATGCGCGGGCACGACGAGATGGAAGCTCACAGGACCGCGCACGGCACGCGCGCGCACCGCATCCGCAAGGCCCCGCGTCGCCGCCATGCGGTTGGCGACGAGCAATACGCGGGCCGGCTCTGGCATGGCGCACCTCCTGGCTCGGAAGCTGATGCCGTGAGTCTTCCCCGCGCGGGGACGCGCCACGCCTCAGCCCACGCGCGCCGCCCCGCTGTAGACGTTCACGCGGCCGCGGCGCGCGAAGCCGCAGAGCGTGAGGCCGCGGTCGCGGGCGAGCTCGACGGCGAGCGACGTGGGAGCGCCGACGCCCACGAGCACGGGCGCACGGGCGAGCACCGCCTTCTGCACGAGCTCGAACGAGAGCCGGCCGCTGACGCACAGCAGCGCACGCTCCAGCGGCACCAGGCCCGCCTCCAGCGCCCACCCGATCGCCTTGTCCATCGCGTTGTGGCGTCCGACGTCCTCGCGCACGCAGCGCAGCGTGCCGTCGGCGTCAAACAGACCGGTCGCGTGCAGGCCGCCGGTGCGCTGGAACTCCGGCTGCACGAGCCGGTCCGGCAGCTGTGCGAGCAGCGCCCGCGACACGATGAGGTCCGGCGGATCGAGCGCCAACGGCGGCGCGTCGACGGCAACCTGCTCCAGCGCACCCTTGCCGCACACCCCGCACGACGAGGTCGTGTAGAAGCGGCGCACGCCCGGGTCGCGCAGCAGCGGGCCGCGCACGTCGACCGTGTTGGCGGCGAGATCCCGCGGCGGTCCGACGTGCGGCCAGCGGTCGATCAGTCCCTCGCCGAGCAGGAAGCCGGCGGCGAGGTGCTCGTCGTCGCCGGGTGTGCGCATCGTGATCGCGAGCGGCTCGCCGTCGACGCGGATCTCCAGCGGCTCCTCGACCGCGACGAGGTCCTGCTCGCCGTCGCGCTCGATCGCCGCGTGCATCCCGCGAATGCGCACCTCGGCTGCGCCGTCGGCCATCGCAGGATCGTACGCGTCCCCGCTGGGAGCGGCCATCTCCAGCCGCTACGGTGTGCGGGCATGCGCCGAATGCGTGGCTTGAGCCTGCGACTGATCGTCGCGATCGGCCTGCTCGCCTGCCTGCACCTTGCCGTCTTCGTCACGCTGCTCATGACGCTCGGCGGGCTGCGCGACGCCGGCCGGCGCGCCAACGCCGCCGTCCACGCAGCGTTCGCGGCCGACGACGCGCGCCTCGCGCTCGCGCGCTGGCAGGTCACGACGGGCGCCGATCCGCGCAGGGTGCGCATCGTCGACAGGCGCCTGCACACGCTCGCCGTGCAAAGCCGCGTCACCCGCCAGCAGCAGCGCGACCGCGCCGTCGCGCATGCGCGGCTCGCCTGGATCGCCGGCTTCACCGGGGTCTGCGCGACGCTGCTGTGCGCGATCGGGTTCCTCGCCTACACGCGCCGCGCCATCCTCGTGCCGCTGCGCAACGTCGCCTCGGCGGCGCGTGCGCTCGCCGCGGGCGATCTGCGCGCACGGGTCCACGACCACGGCGGCGGCGAGGTCGCCGAGCTCGCGCGCACGTTCGACCAGATGGCCGCCTCGCTGCAGGACAGCCGCGCCGCACTGGAGCGCCAGAACGCCGAGCTCGCGTCGCAGAGCGTCGAGCTCGTCGACGCCGTGCGCTCTGCGCGCGAGGGCGCGAGCGTCCTGCGCGCGGTGCTCGACACGACGCCGGACGCGATCGCGCTGCTCGACGCCGCGGGAGCGGTGCTCGTCGACAACCCGCCGATGCGCGCGCTGCGCCGGTCCTTCGGCACGCGCGCGACCGCGCTCGACGAGACCGGGACGCTCGTGCCGCTCGATGCCGGCGATCGCCAAGCGGAGCGCCGCGATGAGATCGTGCTCACGGGCACGCGACGGGCGTTCGCGCGCTACGCGGCGCCGGTCCACGACGGGCGCGGGCGGCAGATCGGCCGCCTGCTGGCGCTGCGCGAGATCACCGGCGAGCGCGAGGCCGAGCACGCGAAAGAGGACTTCTTCGCACTCGTCTCGCACGAGCTGCGCACCCCGTTGACGGCGATCCTCGGCTACGTCGAGCTCGTGCTGACCGAGGAACGCCTCGACCCCGAGCACGCGCGCCACCTCGCAGTCGTCGAGCGCAACGCGCAGCGCCTGCTGCGACTTGTCGGCGACCTGCTGTTCGGCGCTCAGGTGGAGCGCGGCTCGCTGGCGCTCGAGCCGGGCAGCGTCGACCTCTCCCAGCTCGTGCGCGACGCCGTCGCGCTCGCGCAGCCGCGTGCGGCGGAGGCCGGCATCGAGCTGGCCGAGGAGGTCGTCTCGCTGGCGCCGTGCCTCGGCGACCGCGACCGCCTCGCGCAGGTGCTCGACAACCTGCTCTCGAACGCGTTGAAGTTCACGTCCCCGGGCGGACGCGTCGACGTGCGGCTCGCGACGTGCGCCGGCAATGCCGAGCTGACGGTCGCGGACACCGGTGTCGGCATCCTCGCCGACGAGCTGCCGTACCTGTTCGATCGCTTCTACCGCGCGACCAACGCGACCGCCGGCGCCGTGCCCGGCCTCGGCCTGGGCCTGATGATCGCGCGGGCGATCGCCGAGAGTCACGGCGGCACGATCACGGTCGCCAGCGATGTCGGCCGCGGCACGACGTTCACGGTCGTGCTGCCGCTGCGGGCCGCCGCGCATCAGCCGCCGCCGACGCTCGGCGGCGCGCCTCATCCCGCCGGCGGGCGATATCTGTAGCCGAAGCCGCGCACCGTCTCGATCGGCGACATCGCCGCGTCCCAGCCGAGCTTGCGTCGCAGGTAGCCGACGTAGAGCTTGACCTGGTCGCTGCCGAGCGTCTCGCGATCGCCCCAGACGAGCTCCAGCAGGCGATCGCGGCTGAGCGTCTCGCCCGGATGGCGCACGAACGCCGACAGCAGCTTGAACTCCAGGCGGGTGAGCTGCACGACGCGGCCCTCGACCGTCACCTCGCTCGCGCGGTAGTCGACCCGCACGGCGCCGTCCTCGTAGGGTGCGCGCACCTCCGGCGGGCCGCTGGTGCGACGCAGCAACGCCTCGACGCGGGCGAGCAGCTCCTGGCGACCGAACGGCTTCGTGACGTAGTCGTCGGCGCCGCTCTTGAGTCCGCGGACCTTGTCGAGCTCGCCGGCGCGGGCGGTCAACATCAGCACCGGAACGTCGCTCAGGTCGCGGATCCGCTCGAGCGTCTGCCAGCCGTCGAGCTCGGGCATCGTCACGTCGAGCACGACGAGGTCGGGCCGCGTGCTCTGCAGCAGGTCGAGGGCCTGCAGGCCGTTCACCGCCTCGGTGACGCTGTGCCCGGCGCGCTCGAGCAACACGCGCAGCAGCTGCCGCACGTCATCCTCGTCCTCCGCGACGAGCACCTCTCCTGCCTTCACACTCCGCTTCCTACCAAAGCACGCGCAGCCCCTGAAGGCTCGCGCATCGTGTTGGCGTCCGCACGCTCAGGCGAGTCGTGCGGCAAGCGTCCGTGCACCCATGTGCGCAATCGCCTGGATCGAGATCTGCGGGTTGACGCCCGAGGCGGTCGGGAAGGCCGAGCCGTCGAGCACGTGGAGGTCGCGCACCTCCCACGTCCGGGCGTCGGGGTCGCAGGCGGACGCGGCCGGGGAGCCGCCCATGCGCGCGGAGCCCATGATGTGGAAGGAGCCGAGCTGGCAGCGTCCGGCCGCGTAGCCGCACGCGTCGGCGTCGCGCATGAAGCGCTCGCGGCTGCCCGCCGCGCCCGCCGCGCCCGGGTCGTAGGCGACCCAGTCGCTGTGCGAGGAGAAGACCCGCTGCGCGCCGGCGGCCTCGTGCATGCGCGCGGCGCCCTCGATCCCGACGCGCAGGTGGCGAACGTCGTAGTCCGAGAGGCGGTAGCGGATGACCGGCTCGCCGGCGCGGTCGACGCGCACCTCGCCGCCGTCGCGGTCGCGCAGCAGCACGCCGAACGCGGTCGTGTGCGCGATCGCCTGCATCAGCTCGTGGTGGTCGCGGGCGTTGCGCCAGGGCAGGAACGGCACGGACAGATGCGGATGGCCGGCGGCGGTCTCGTACTTGACGCCGTAGCCGTCGTCGAGGTTGCGGTGCTCGTCGGAGTAGAGCGCCTGCATCGTCCCCTCCCACGGGCGGATCTCGTCGTCGTAGATGCCCCAGACGGCGGTCGCGGGATGCAGCCGCAGGTGCTTGCCGATATTGGGGTTCGCGAGGCCCGAGCGCTTCAGCAGCGCGGGCGTGTGGAGCGCCCCGCACGCCGCGACGACGGCGCGCGCGCGGACCGTCAGGCGATGGCCCGCCCCAGCCGTGCCGGTCACCCCGCGCGCGGCGCCGTCCGCGATCGTGATGCGCTCGACGTTCGCGCCAACGACGATCCGCGCGCCGCCCGCGTGCGCGTCGCGCAGCCATGTCTTCACGGTGGACTGCTTCGCGCCGCGGCGGCAGCCGAAACCGCAGTAGCCGCAGTCCCTGCCCTGGTCGCAGGCGCTGCTGACGTTGCGCGGCATCGCGTCGAGGTGCCAGCCGAGCGCGAGGCAGGCGTCGCGCAGCTTCTGCTCGCGCGTGGAGGGTTCGTTGTGCTCCTGGTTGACGCCGAGCCGCTCGCAGACCGCGTCGAGGCTCGCGACGTACTCCTCGCTCGCGAACGCCGGCACGCCGTGCGAGGCCCACTCGGCGCGCACGTCGTCCGGCGTGCGGAACGAGGTCGAGTAGTTCACGAGCGTGCCGCCGCCGAGCGCGGAGCCGGCGATCAGGCCGACGCTCTGATCGTGCGTCGCCGCCGGAGCGCCTGCGTACATCGTCGTGAGCGCCTTCAGCTCGGCGCCGTCGAAGTCCGCGTCGTCGTAGTAGCCGCCGCGCTCGAGCACGATCACGTCGAGTCCGGCGGCGTTCAGCACCGCCGCCGCGACGCCGCCGCCCGCACCCGATCCGACGATGCAGACGTCGCAGTCGAGCGTCGTGTCCTGCGTGATCGCAAGCGGCGTCAGCGCCTTCGGCGGCGCGTCCGCCGGCGCGCCCAGCGGGCCCGGATAGCCGATCGCCTCCCACACCGGGCTCGGCCCGCCATCCGGCGCCGGCAGCCCGTAGTAGGTCAGCAGCGCAGCCTTGCGCAGCGCGTGGAACGCGGCGCGACGCTGCGGCAGGCGGCTGTCGCACCAGCTGAGCAGGACCTGTTCGCGACGCTCGCGCGGCAGTGCGCTGAAGCGCCGCCAGCCACCGCCGCCGACGGCGCTCAGCAGCGCGGTGTCCCACAGCCCCAGCAGCTGCTTGAGCTCGCGCTGCGGGCCGCTGCGCGGATCGCGGTCCACGAGCGCCAGCACAGCGTCAGGGACGCCCAGCTCTGTCGCGGTCGGCAAGCCGGGGGTCGAGGGGCAGAACGTGTCGCAGATCGCCTCGAGCGAGCGCCGCTGGCGCGCCGTGAGCCGCATCGGCGCAGCGTAGCCCTGCCGCGCGGTGTGTGCGGCAGCTCCCGTCTAGGACGGAGCAAGCGCGGCCGTCAGCTCGCGCAGCGTGGCGATCCTCGCGATGCCGGGCGACGGGCCGCCGGCCGCGGACGCCCCGTCGCTGCCGCGGTCGAGCCAGATCCCCCGCAAGCCGGCCGCGGCCGCGCCTTCCGCGTCGAGGTCGAGGCGATCGCCGACGTGCGCCGCCGCGGCCGGCTCGACCCCGAGCCGCTCGCAGGCGAGCAGGAAGATCGCCGGGTCCGGCTTCGCCAAGCCCACTTCGGCGGAGGCTACGAACACGCGGAAGCGGTCGGCCAGACCGATCGCGGCGAGCTTCGCGCGCTGCGGCTCGCCCTCGCCGTTCGTGACGACCGCGAGCCCGACGTCGGGGTGCAGCGCCGCGAGCGCGGCAAGCGCCGGGCCCACGTCGTCGAACGCCGTCCAGCCGGCGCGATAGCGCTCGAGGTAGGCGCCGAACCAGGCGTCGGTCGCCGCATCCGATGGCTGCGCGCGCCCGAGCGCCGCATGCAGCCCGCGCACGCGACGACGCCGCTGCTCGATGAACGAGATCCGCCCGCTGGCGTACTCCTCGTAGTGACGCGCCTCGAGCCGCTGCCACTCCTGCGCCAGCGCGTCGTGCTCGGCCCCCGTCAACTCTGGCAGCACCGCAGCCGCGTGCGCCATGAAGCCGGCGCCGCGCGCCGCGTCGTGGTCCATCAGCGTCCCGTCGAGGTCGAACAGAACGGCCTGGAGCACGTCCGCTGCGCGTCTCAGCCGAGGACCGCGCCGAGGCGGCGCTCGAGCGCGTCGCCGAGCACCTGACGCACCGGGCCGTCCTCGAAGCGCTCGACGAGCGCGGCGAGAAAGCCCTCGATCACGAGCCGCTTGGCGGCGTCCTCGCGCAGGCCGCGCGAGCGCAGGTAGAAGAGCTGCTCGGGATCGATCTGGGCGATCGCCGCGGCGTGCGTGCAGCGCACGTCGTTGGCTTGGATCTCGAGGCCGGGGATCGCGTCGGCGTGCGCCTTCTTGGAGAGCAGCAGGTTGCGCGACTCCTGGAAGGCGTCGGTCTGCTGGGCGCCGGGGTCGACGATGATGTTGCCGCGCCAGACCGCCTCCGAGCGTCCCTGCAGGACGCCGCGGAAGGCGAGGTCGGAGGTCGTGTGCGGGGCAGCGTGCTCCTGCGTCGTGTCGAAGTCGACGTGCTGGCGGCCGTGACTCGCATACGCGCCGGTGACCTTGCCGTCGGCGCCAGGACCGGCGAGCTTCGTCTCCATCCGCACCTTGCCGCGCGCCGAGCCGAAGCCGAGCGCGACCCAGTCGAGCGCGCCGTCGCGAGCGACCTCGGCGCGCTGGGTGCCGAAGATCCAGCTGCGCTCGGAGAGGTCCTGCCCGCAGACGAAGCGCAGGTTCGCGTTCTCGCCCACGATCAGCTCGACGACCGTGTTGACGAGGCTGTCGCGCTGCGGGTCGCTGGAGACGTACTGCTCCCACACCTCGGCCTGCGCGCCGCCGTCGACGACGATCAACGAGCGCCAGTTGAGCACCGTCCGTTCGGCATCCTGCACGACCGTCACCAGCACCGGCCGGTCGAGCACGACGCCGGGAGCGACATGCACGAACAGTCCGCCCGCAAAGCCCGCCTCGTTGCGCGCCACGAACGCGTCGTCGCCGGCGACGATCGTGCCGAGATGCTGCTCGACAAGCTCCGGATGCTCAGCGGCCGCGCGCTCCAGCGACGTGACCGTCACCCCGTCAGGCAGCCCCTCGGGCACGACAACCGTCGTGGCGTCCACCTGCGTCAGCACGTACGGCGCCTCGAGCCCCTGGAACAGCGGCACCGCACGCTCGACCGCGCCGGCATCCCCGTCGCCGGCGGGCGCGTATGCCGCCAGGTCCAGCGACGAGATGTCCGTGAACTCCCAGCCTGTATGGCCCTTGAACGAGGGGAGGTCGAGCGAGGCGGCGAGCGACGCCGCACGAGCGCGACGGTCAGCGAGCCAAGAGGGAGACGGCGTTTCGAGCGTAGTAGTCATGGGACTCCAGGGACGATCGGGTGAGCTGGGGGATGGATGCGGGATGCCTGGCAAGGACGCAGGGAGCGTGGCGTGCTTCGCACGCGAGCGACCGAGGACGCCGCCAGGCGCCCGCAGCCGCCCCCAGGTCACCCGATCGAGCCCTCCATTTGGAGCTCGATCAAGCGGTTCATCTCGACGGCGTACTCCATCGGCAGCTCCTTCGTGATCGGCTCGATGAAGCCGTTCACGATCAGCTTGGAGGCCTCCTCCTCGTTGATCCCGTGCGACTGCAGGTAGAAGACCTGCTCCTCGCCGATCTTCGAGACGGTCGCCTCGTGGCCGACGTCGACGTCGTCCTCGCCGATGCGGATCGTCGGGTAGGTGTCCGAGCGCGAGTGCTCGTCGAGCAGGAGCGCGTCGCAGACGACCTTCGACTTGGAGCCGTGCGCGCCCTTGGCGACCTCGAGCAGGCCGCGGTAGGAGCCGCGCCCGCCGTCCTTGGAGATCGACTTGGCGAAGATGTTCGAGGTCGTGTTCGGCGCGGCGTGGACGATCTTGCCGCCGGCGTCCTGGTGCTGGCCCTTGCCGGCGAAGGCGATCGAGAGGATCTCGCCGTGCGCGCGCTCGCCCATCAGGTAGACGGACGGGTACTTCATCGTCAGCTTCGAGCCGAGGTTGCAGTCGACCCACTCGACGGTCGCGTCGGTCTCGGCGACCGCGCGCTTGGTGACGAGGTTGAAGACGTTCTGCGACCAGTTCTGCACGGTCGTGTAGCGGATCCGCGCGCCCGGCTTGGCGATCAGCTCGACGACGGCGGAATGCAGCGAGTCCGAGCTGTACGTCGGGGCGGTGCAGCCCTCGACGTAGTGCACGTAGGAGCCCTCGTCGGCGATGATCAGCGTGCGCTCGAACTGGCCCATGTTCTCCGTGTTGATGCGGAAATAGGCCTGCAGCGGCATCTCGACGTGCACGCCCGGCGGCACGTAGACGAACGAGCCGCCCGACCACACGGCGCTGTTGAGCGCGGCGAGCTTGTTGTCGTTGGCGGGGATGATCGTCGCGAAGTACTCGCGCACGAGCTCCTCGTGCTCGCGCAGCGCGGAGTCCATGTCGAGGAAGACCACGCCCTGCTTCTCGAGGTCCTCGTGGATCTGGTGGTAGACGACCTCGGACTCGTACTGCGCGCCGACGCCGGAGAGGAACTTGCGCTCGGCCTCGGGGATCCCGAGCCGGTCGAACGTCTTCTTGACGTCGTCGGGGACGTCGTCCCACGAGCGCTCGGCGCGCTCGGAGGCGCGCACGAAGTAGTGGATGTTGTCGAAGTCGACCTCCGCCAGCATCGGCGAGCCCCACGTCGGCATCGGGCGGGCGAGGAAGTGGTCGAGCGCCTTGAGGCGGAAGTCGCGCATCCACTGCGGCTCGCTCTTGAACTCGGAGATCTTCTCGACCAGCTCGCGCGTGAGGCCCTTGGGCGCCTTGTAGAGGTAGTTCTCGGCGTCGTGGAAGCCGAAGCGCTCCTCGTAGTCGGCGTTGATCCCCTTCAGGCCCTCCTGCTCTGCAAGTACCTCGGGCGTGGCCATGTCAGTCAACCTCCAGCTTGATCAGGTCGTCGTCGATGACCACGGAGAACGTGTCCACCGGGGCGTAGGCCGGCAACGTCAGCGGCTTGCCGGTCTTCAGGTCGAAGCGCGACCCGTGGCGCGGGCACTCGATCGTGCAGGTCGCCAGGTCGAACGGGCCCTCGGCGAGCGGACCGTCGTCGTGCGAGCAGCGATCCTCGATCGCGTACAGCCTGCCGTCGCAGTTGAAGACGCCGATCTCGAGGTCGTCCCACTCGACCAGGCGCATCGCGCCGGGCGGCAGTTCGGAGAGTGAGCAGACGGTGATCGTCTCGGGCAACGGAGAAGTCCTAGTGCAGTGATCGGATTTGCACTGGAAGTGTAGCGAGCACGGGCCGAGGAGCCCGGTCAGGCCCTATGCGGCCTCGTCGGCGTCCGGCCATGCCGCCGCGCCGCCGAGCGCGGCGCTCTTCAGCACCTTCAGCGACAGCAGCGCGCACTTGATGCGCGTCGCGGAGATGTCGATGCCGAGCAGGTCGAGCACGAAGGACTTGTCGAGCTGCAGCAGCTCCGGGATGGGCATCCCCTTGACCTCGTCCGAGCTCAGCGAGGCCGCCGCCTGCGAGATCGCGCACCCGTGCCCCGAGAAGCGCACGTCCGCGACGCGGCCCTCGCCGTCGAGCGCGAGCTGCACGCGCAGCGTGTCGCCGCAGAGCGGGTTCGTGTCCTCGAACTCGAGGTCGGGGCGCTCGAGCTCGGGCTGCGGCGGAGACCAGTTCCGCGGCCGCTTGTAATGCTCGAGAATCTGCTCGCGATAGAGGTCGTCCATCCGACTACACCCTATTCATGTGCCCGCGAGCGCCGATCGTGATCGCACGCTGACCAATCAGGGCACACCCGACATGTCGGGGACCCGCTGGCTGTGCTTCGACACACTTTACTTCTGGGAAACGCACCAATACGCTATCCATGGCTGGCAGGGCTCGCGCTCTGCCATGCCTGCCGCCTTGATGCGCTCGCGGGGACGCGAGCAGAAGCAGCGGCGAACCGGCGAGGGCCGTCGCGACCACGGCCCTCGCCGCATTTAAGGGGTGCGGGTTAGAGCTGCAGGACGCGGCGGACATCGTGGAGTCCCTCGATCAGGGCGTCGACGTCCGCTCTTGTCGTGTGGGCGGCGAAGCTGGCGCGGGTGGTGGCGGGGACGCCGAGGCAGCGCATCAACGGTTGGGCGCAGTGGTGGCCGGCGCGGACGCAGACGTTGGAGCGCCCGAGGATCTCCGCGACGTCGTGCGGATGGACGCCGTCGAGCGCGAAGGAGACGAGCGCGCCGCGGTGCTCGACCGACGGTCCGTGCCATGTCAGGCCCGGCACCTCGCTCAGGCGCTCGAGCGCGTAGGCCGTGATCTCGGCCTCGTGCGCATGGACGGCCTCGACGCCGAGCGCGTCGAGCCAGTCGACCGCCGCGCCGAGCCCGGTCGCCTCGACGTAGGGCGACGTGCCGGCCTCGAACTTCCACGGCAGGTCCTTCCACGTCGAACGCTCGCGCTCGACCGTCGCGATCATGTCGCCGCCGCCCAGGAACGGCCCCATCGCCTCGAGCAGCTCGCGCCGGCCGTAGAGCACCCCGACGCCCGTCGGTCCGTAGAGCTTGTGGCCGGTGAAGCCGTAGAAGTCGGCGCCGAGCGCCTTCACGTCGACCGGCAGGTGCGGCACCGCCTGCGCGCCGTCCACCACGACCACCGCCCCGGCAGCGTGTGCGCGCGCGGCGATCGTCTCGATCGGGTTGCGCGTGCCGAGCACGTTGGAGACGTGTGCGACCGCGACGAGCTTCGGCTCGCGCGCGAGCAGCGCGTCGAGCGAGTCGAGGTCGAGACGGCCGTCCTCGGTCAGCTCGACGTACGCCAGCTCGGCGCCGACCTCCTCGGCGAGCAGCTGCCACGGCACGATGTTCGAGTGGTGCTCCATCGGCGTGAGCACGATCGTGTCGCCGGCGCCGACGTTGCGACGACCCCAGGCGTACGCGACAAGGTTGAGCGCCTCCGTCACGTTCTTCGTGAAGATCGTCTCCGCCGGCGTGGAGCCGATGAAACGGGCGATCCGGCCGCGCGCGCCCTCGAAGCGCTCGTTCGCCTCCTGCGCGAGCGTGTACACGCCGCGATGGATGTTCGCGTTGTGCAGGCGATAGGACGCGTCGAGCTCCGCGAGCACGACCTCCGGCTTCTGCGCGGTCGCGCCCGAGTCGAGGTAAACGATCCGCTGCCCGCCGATCTCGCGCTGGAGGATCGGGAACTGCGCCGCGACCGCGGCGGGGTCGAAGGTCGAGGTGGCCACGCTCACGCTCATCGCTACGCGGCCGCGGCCTCCACCTCGTCCTTGATCCAGCCGTAGCCCTTCTCCTCGAGCACCGTGACCAGCTCGGGGCCGCCCTGCTTGACGATCCGGCCCTGGTACATGACGTGCACGTGGCTGGGCTGCACGAGGTGCAGGATGCGCTGGTAGTGGGTGATGATCAGCACGCCCATGTCGTCGCCGGCGACCGCGTTCACGCCCGCGGAGACGACCCGCAGCGCGTCGATGTCGAGCCCGGAGTCGGTCTCGTCGAGGATCGCCAGCTCGGGCTTCTGCAGCGCGAGCTGGAGGATCTCCATGCGCTTCTTCTCGCCGCCCGAGAAGCCCTCGTTCAGGTAGCGCGTCGAGAACTCCTTCGGGACCTCGGTCAACCGCATCGCCGCCTCGACCGTCTGGCGGAAGTCCTTCAGCGAGACCGGCTCCTCGCCGCGCGCGTCGCGGTGGGCGTTGAGCACCGTGCGCAGGTACTTCGTGACCGTCACGCCGGGCACCGCGACCGGGTACTGGAAGGCCATGAAGAGCCCCATGCGGGCGCGCTCGTCGGTGTCGGCCGCGGTGATGTCCTCCCCCTTGAAGAGGATCTGGCCCTCCGTCACCTCGAGGTTCGGGTGGCCCATGACGGCGTTCGCGAGCGTCGACTTGCCGGAGCCGTTGGGTCCCATGAGGGCGTGGATCTCGCCCTTGCCGATCGCGAGGTCGAGACCCTTGAGGATCTGCTTCTCGCCGGCGCGGACGTGCAGGTTGCGGATTTCGAGGTCGGCCATGGTCTCCGTCGGAGTCGGGGGAAGGGATCAGACCGCCGCTGAAGCGGCGGGGGAAGCGGAAGCGATCGACGCGCCCTCGCGGTGGGAGAACTCCACCAGCTCGGCAAGCGTCGTGGCCTGCAGCGAGCGAGCGATGCCGCCCTGCACGCGCATCCACAGGAGCTTCGTGGCGCAGTGATGACCGGCGTCGGGCTCGTGCGAGCAGAGCACGCGCTCGGTGTGCTCGGTCACGAAGCAGTCCATCGGCGCGATCACGCCCTCGAGCGCGAGCACGACCTCGTCCATCGTGATCTCCTCGGCGGGCCGCGCGAGCCAGTAGCCGCCGTGCGCGCCGCGGGCGCTCATCACGAGCTCCGCCTTCTTCAGTCGCGCGACGACCTGCTCGAGGTAGGCGAGCGGCAGCCGCTCGGCCTCGGCGATCGCCTTCAGGCTCGTCGGCTGGTCGGGCGACTGGCGCCCCAGCTCGACCATCAGGCGCACGCCGTACTCCGCCTTGGAGGAGAAGATCACGGCTAAATCCTACCAGCGGGGTTGGTTAACCCACCCTCGGGCCCGACGAAGCGGCGCACGCTCGGTCATGATCCAGGGCCGTGAACGCCTCGACGGCCCCCACGCTCGCCGGCTCCGACGAGATCGCGCACGTCGCCGCGCTCGCGCGCGCAGCCGGCCGGCTGGGGATCGACACGGAGTTCATGTCGGAGGGCCGCTACCGCGCCCTGCTGTGCCTCGTGCAGGTGGCGGTGCCCGACGCACAGGCGCCCGACGGCCTGCGCACCGCGCTGTTCGACCCGCTCGCCGCGATCGAGCCCGCACCGCTCGCCGCGGTCCTCGCCGACCCGCAGATCGAGATCGTCCTGCACGCCGCGCGCCAGGACGTCGCGCTGCTGCGCCGCGTGTGGGGCACCGACGTGCGCAACGTCTTCGACACGCAAGTGGCGGCCGGCTTCGCGGGCTTCGGCGCGCAGACCGGCTATGGCAACCTGCTCGGCGGTGCGCTCGGACAGCGCGTCGGCAAGACCGCGAGCTACACGCGCTGGGATGCCCGTCCGCTGACCGAGGAGCAGCTCGCCTACGCGCGCGAGGACGTCCTGCACCTGCTGGCGCTGAGCGACGTGCTGCACGAGCGCCTCGCGGCGAGCGGCCGGCTCGCGTGGGCGCTCGAGGAGTGCCGCCGGCTGGAGGACGCGACCGACGAGCGCGACCCCGAGACGGCGTACGAGCGGCTCCCGCGCGCGAGCTCGCTCGATCCGCGCTCGCGTGCGGTCGCGCGCGAGCTTGCCGCCTGGCGCGAGCGCACCGCCTCCGCGGAGGACAAGCCCGTCGGCACGATCCTGCCCGACGCGGCGCTCGTCGAGATCGCGAAGCGCCGGCCGGAGCGCACGAGCGACTTGGAGCAGATCCGCGGCCTGCACGGCGGTCATCTGAAGCGGCGCGGCTTGGAGATCGTCGCCGCGGTCGAGCGCGGCGAGGCGGCTGAGCCGATCGCGCGCGAGCGGCGCGGCCCCGGGTCCGAGCCCGGCGACGCGCCGCTGATCGCGCTCGTCGAAGCCGTCATCCGCGCGCGGGCGCTCGAGGCGGGCCTGGCCTACGAGCTGATCGCCTCGCGTGCCGAGCTCGAGCAGATCGTGATCGCCGCCCGCCGCGACGAGCCGGAGCCCGACGTGCGCGCGCTGCGCGGCTGGCGCCGCGAGCTGGTCGGCGCGGACCTCGCCGAGCTGCTCGCCGGTCAGCGTGCGGTCACGATCGCCGCCGGCCGCATCGACGTGACGCCGACCGACTGACGCCCCGCGACACGACGCGCGGAGATGACCCGTGCGAAGGCGATTGTCGTCTTGTGGGATTTTGGTATGGTGCGCGCGCGCCTGGGAAACGCCGTCGTTCTCGACGATGGGGGAGTGAGATGCCGCAGGGAGAGTTCGGCCGCAAGCCACGCCGCCAATGGGCGCCCGACGCGCGTGCGCTCAGTATCGTCGGCGATCGCTGGCTGATGGTGATCGTGCGCGACCTCGCGGCCGGCCCGCTGCGACTGGAGGCGCTGCGACGCTGGCTGCCGGGCGTCTCGGCGGGCGCGCTCGAGGCGCGGCTGGCGCGCATGGCGGAGGAGGGCCTGCTCGATCGCCGCCGGCGCCGGTCGCTGCCGCCGCGCGTCGACCTCGAGCTGACCGAGCGCGGGCACGCGCTGGCGAGCGTGATCGCCGAGCTCGCGCGCTGGGAGCTGCGAGGGCATTGGTCGCGACCCAAAGAGGACGAGTGGGTCGACGTCGGCGCCTGCTTCCGCCTCGCGCCCTTCCTGCAGTCGCCCAAGCGGGCCGACGGTGCGATCGACGGTGAGCTCGCGCTCACGATCCTCGCCGCAGACGGCGACGAGCCCGAGCACTACGCCTTCGTCCGCGACCACGGCCGCGCCAAGATCGAGTACCGCACCGCCCCCGACGCCGACGCCGACGCCACCCTCACCGGCACCCAGGACGCCTGGGTCCAGGCCCTCAGCTCGGGCGACGGCGCGGCGAAGCTGAAGGGAACAGGCGACCAAGCCCTCGCGTCGTCGTTCCTGAAGCTGTTCACGAGCGCCGGCTGAGCCGACGCCGAGTCGGCTCAGCCCTGTGGCAGCGCTAGGCTCGCGCCATGACACACGCGGCGACGTACGAGCTGCTCGATGGCGAGCGTCATCGCCACGGCCGCGTCGAGCACGCCCATCCGCACCATGGCCCGCACACCCACGCCCCGCACGGGCACAGCCACGGCCTGATCGACCCGTCGATCCAGCGCTCGCGCGCAGGCGTGCGCGCAGTGCTGCTCGCGCTCGTCGTGCTCGGCGTCGCCGCGGTCGCCCAGGCCGTCGTCTACGTCGCGTCGGGGTCGGTCGCGCTGCTCGCCGACCTGATCCACAACGCCGGGGATGCGGCGACGGCGATCCCGCTCGGGATCGCGTTCATGCTGCGCAGCCGCCGCGCGGAGCGGTGGGCGGGGCTCGCGGTCGTCGCGGCGATCTTCGCCTCCGCATGCGTCGCCGGCTTCGAGGCGATCGACCGGCTCGTGAACCCGCAGGACGTTCACCACCTCGCGGCGCTCGCCGCCGCCGGAGCGATCGGCTTCGCCGGCAACTGGCTCGCCGCCCTGATCCGCACCCGCGCCGGCCGCCGCCTCGACAGCGCGGCGCTGGTCGCCGACGGTGCGCACGCGCGCGCAGACGCCTACGTCTCGCTCGCGGTGATCGCGAGCGCCGTCGTCGTCGCGATCGGCATGCCTGTCGCCGACCCGCTGATCGGTCTCGCGATCACCTTCGTCATTCTGCGGATCACCTGGCACTCGTGGCAGACCGTCCGCGAAAGCGGATACCACCACGAGCACTAGATGCTCAGGCTTGCTCGCCAACCGCGATCGAGCAGCCGAGGACCGCGACGACGAACTCGGCGAACACCTCGTCGGGGATCGCGCCGGGATCGGCGGCACGCTCGAACGCGAGCCCGTTCAGCGCCGCGCCGACCGCCTTCGCGAGCACCGGTGCCGGGAACCGCAACGTGAACCCGAGCTGTGCCGCCATGCGCTCGAGCGTCTGCGCGAGCGCGTCCTCCACGGCCTTGCGGCGCTTGGCGAACTCCTCTTGGATGTGCGCGTTGCGGGCGCCGAAGGACCAGAACTCGTAGAACAGCAGCGGCCAGTCGCGGTCGCGCTCCAACAGCTCGCGGAAGCGTTGGCCGGCCTGGGCGGCGGCGTCCCCGCCGGCCTCGACGCTCTCGGTCAGCGCGTGCAGCTCGGCGATCCGTGCGGCGGCCTCGCGATCGGCCAGCGCCAAGAACAGCTCCTGCTTGCCGGCGAAGTTCGAGTAGACCGCGCCGGTGGAGAAGCCGGCCTCGGCCGCGATCTCCTCGACGCTCGCCTCGTGGTAGCCGCGCCGGGCGAACACGACCGACGCCGCGGTGAGCAGCAGCTTGCGCGTCTGCTCCTGACGCTCGCCTCGACTCAGAACCTTCGCCATCTTCAAATACCAGCCATTATTCGGATAATGTAGGTTATCTCAGTCCCCGACCGGAAGGGCTGGAATGAGACTCTACGTCTGCTACGGCACGTTCGACCTGCGCCGGGAGGGCGGCCATCCTTGCCGCAACGCCCACGAGGCACTGCTCGCCGCCGGTCACCGCCCGGAGGTCGTCAGGACCTACGGCTGCGTCGCCAACGCCGCGTTCAAGGGACGCCGGGAGGTCAAGCGCCTCACCGGCAACCACGAGGTCCCGACGCTCGTGCTCGACGACGGCACCGTGATCGACGGCTCCGCGCAGATCATCGCGTGGGCCCGCTAGGCGCAGCAGTCGTCGGCGCAGCCGTCTTCGAGTGCGATCGGAGCGGTGCAGCACGAGTCGCCGCGCCATGCGCAGCGTCCCTCCTCGACCGCGACCGCAGCGATCGCGAGCGCCGTCACCGGGTCCGCCCACCACCAGCCGACGAGCGCGTTCAAGCCGAGCCCGACGAGCAGCCCGGCCGAGAGGTAGGCGCACAGCATCGTCTGCCGGCTCTCGCTCTTGGTCGCCGAGGAGCCGAGCGCGTCGGCGACTCGCGCCTTCGCGATTGCGAGCGGCGGCATCGTCGCCAGCGTGAAGATCGAGAGGCCGATCCCGACCCAGCTGACCGCCGGCTCGTCGGCGCCGATCAGCGAGCGGATCGCCTCGACCGCGACGTAGGCGCCGATCGCGTAGAAGGACACCGAGATCAACTGCTGAGCACGGCGCTCGGCGATGGGGGTGCGGGCCGCGAAGCGCCACAGCACCACGAACCCGGCCAGCAGCTCGATCAGCGAGTCCGCACCGAACCCGACCAGCGCGACCGAACCCGCGACGATGCCGGCGCCGATCGAGACCGCTGCCTCGATCCCATGCCAGCCGAGCCCGACCCACGCGAGCAGCCGCGCGCGACGCACCAGCCGCGCCCGCTCCACCGGGCGCGCCGCCGTCGCGCTCGACGCGATCACGGTAGCCATCCCCAAAGCTTCCCGCAGAAGAGAGTCGGAGGCCACCGCGTCCCCCACGCGGTGGCCTCCGAGGCCGCAGGGCCGGGTGTAGCAGCGGCCCTACTGGCGATCGGCGGGAGCGCCTGCCGGCGACAGCAGCCTGGGCGAGGCCCCGGGGTAGAAGACGTCGAGCATCCCTCGAACTCGACGCCTCCGGGTCCACATCCCACCTCCAGGCTGTGCGCGCAGGCACGATCCGCCTTGGGCTGTCGAGGGGAGCACGGTGCGCCTCCATGCGCTGGCCTGAGTGCCTCCGTCGCGAGCGCCCGCCCCGTGCAGAAGGACAGAGGTCGCGAGCCAGTGCACGTGTCGGCTCCCTTTCGACAGGTTCTGAAGACCGGATTGTCGGGCTGCGCACCCTTGCGAATCATCGTATGCGCGCAGCAACGATCCCCCCGATCAAATGTTAACGTTCGGAAAAACGAACAACAATTATCATGCCGATGCGCGTCCTCCAGCGAAATCGCTGGGCACGCGTTTTCCCCCGGCTGCGACCTGCCTCTTCAGCCGATCGCGTGGCGCACGCTAACAGTCCCGGGCGAGCCCCGTCAAGCGTTAATTTGCGATTGGCCTCGCTGTGGCGGGCGACATGCGGAGCTTAGTTCACGAGGATGCTGGAACGTTCATTGTTCGACTTCCTGAAGAACGTCCTGGCGCGTTCGCAGCCCTGGACGCATGTATGACGCGACGGGCCCGGGCCCGACTTGCACCGATTCCGTATCATGGAAACGACGCTCTCGAGCGGAGGAGAAAGCTCATCCCCAGGCCCGCCAGCCATCCGGCACTCGTCCAGTCGGTCGTGCGCAGCTTCGATCTCCTCGAGGCGGTCGCCTCCGCGGACGAGATCGGCCTCGTCGAGCTCGCGCATCGCACCGGCCTGCAGCCGAGTACGACGCATCGTCTGCTGGCGACGCTGATCGAGTGCGGCTACGTCGTCCAGAACCCGCAGACGAGCCGCTACCGGCTCAGCCACAAGGTCGTCGAGCTGGCGGGCGGGCCCGAGCATCGCATCGAGCGCCTGCGCACGAGCGTGCGACCCCACCTGCTCGCGATTCGCGACGCGACCGACGAGACGACGAACCTCTGCGTGCTCGACCGCCACACCGTCGTCTACGTCGACCAGGCCGAGAGCGGCCACGCGGTGCGGATGCTGACGGAGATCGGCCGGCGCGTTCCGGCGCACGCGTGCGGCGCCGGCAAGGTGATGCTCGCCCACCAGGCGAGCGACGTGATCGAGGTGCTGGCGGCGCGCGAGCCGTTCGAGCCGCTGACCCCGCACACGCTGACGACCGCGGCCGAGCTCGACGCCGAGCTGCGGCGCGCACGCGCGGCCGGGTTCGCGATCGACCGCGAGGAGTTCGAGGACGGCGTCGCCTGCGTCGCGGCGCCGATCTTCGGTCCCACGGGCGAAGCGCTGGCGGCGGTCAGCGTCTCGGGACCCGCGGCGCGCTTGATGCGCGCCGACCTCGCGGAGCTCGGTGAGCTCGTGCTGACGCACGTGCGCGCGGTCTCGCACGAGCTCGGCCATCGTCCGGCCGCTGACGTGGCGTCCGTCGCGACGTAAGCGCTCCTGCCGAATCGCACAATCCCGCGCGCGCGGGTTGGCCGCCGCAGCGTTGCCGCACGGGCCCGACCGATGGGAGAGTTCCCAGTGCATGGAATCCACTGCGGCAGCAGGCGAGACGCGCCTGTGGCACCCCTTCGCGGACATGGCGCGCGTGCGCCATGACGAGCTCGTGCTCACGCGTGGCGAGGGCGTCTGGGTCTTCGACGCGGCCGGGCGCCGCTACCTCGATGGGACCGCGAGCCTGTGGTACGCGAACGTCGGCCACGGCCGCCGCGAGATCGCCGATGCGGTTCACGCGCAGATGCTCGCGCTCGAGTCGTACTCGGCCTTCGGCGACTTCGCGAACGAGCCCGCGCTCGCGCTGGCCGCGCGGTTGACGGCGCTTGCACCGGTGCCGGACGGGCGCGTGTTCCTCACGACCGGCGGCGGCGAGGCGATCGACACCGCCGCGAAGCTCGCACGACGCTACTGGTCGGCGCTCGCGCAGCCCGACCGCGTGCATCTGATCGGTCGCTCCGCCGGCTACCACGGCACGAACGGCTATGGCACGAGCATCGGCGGCATCGAGGCCAACCGCGCCGGCTGGGGACCGCTGCTGCCGGGCACCTCGACCGTCGCGCACGACTCGCTGCCGGCGCTCGAGCAGGAGCTGCTGCGCGTCGGCCCGCAGCGCGTGGCGGCGGTCTTCGTCGAGCCCGTGATGGCGGCCGGCGGGGTCCACCTGCCCGTCGAGGGATATCTGGAGGCGGTCGGCGCGCTGTGCGACGAGCACGGCGTGCTGCTCGTCGTCGACGAGGTCGTCTGCGCGTTCGGGCGCCTCGGCCACTGGTTCTCGAGCGAGCGCTGGCAGCTCGCCCCCGACATGATCGTCTTCGCGAAGGGCGTCACGAGCGGCTACCTGCCGTTGGGCGGCGTGATCGCATCCGGGCGGGTCGCAGCGCCGTTCTGGGACGAGCCCGGCACGACGCTGCGCCACGGCGCGACGTACTCCGCGCACGCGACGTGCTGCGCCGCCGCCCTCGCGAACCTCGACGTGCTCGAGCGCGAGCGGCTCCTCACGCGTGGGAAAGAGCTGGAGGGTGCGCTGTACGCCGCCGTCGCGCCGCTCGTCGCGCATCCGCTCGTCGGCGCGGCGCGCGGCGGCGTCGGCCTGCTCGCCGCAGTCGAGCTCGTGCCCGAGCAGCTGCGCGGCGGCGCGACGGTCGCCGCAATCGTCGCCGCGGCACGCCGGCGCGGCGTGCTGGTACGGGGGCTTGGCGCCGGGATCGCGCTCTCGCCGCCGCTGACGATCACACCGGAGCAGATCGCCGTGCTCGGCGAGACGCTGCGCGAGGCACTCGACGAGGTCGCGGCCGCGGCTTGAGCGCGTCGCCCAGCGATTACGCTGAGGCCATGCGCAGCTCCCCGCCGGTCGACGGCACGCCCTTCGCGGCCGAGGTCGTCGTGCGCGGGCGGCGCTTCGCGAGCGAGGAGAGCGGCTTTGCGGTGCTCGACTGCGAGGCCGCGGGGGAGCACGTCGTGCTCGTCGGCCCGCTCGTGCACCTCGAGCCGCGCGATCGCGCGGCCGTGAGCGGCGACTGGGTCACCGATCGCCGCTACGGCCCGCAGGTGAAGGTGCGCGAGGCGCACCCGGTCGCCCCCTCCGACGAGGACGCGCTGCTCGCCTACCTGCGCCGCGTGCGCCATGTCGGTCCGCGCCGCGCCGCCGCGCTGCATGCGAGCTACGGCAGCGACGTGCTCGCGGCGATCGACCGCGACCCCGCGGGCTGCTTCGCGCGCGCCGGACTGTCGCCGAGCCGCGCGGGCGAGGCGGCGCGCTCGTGGGATGCGCTGCGCGCGACGCGCGGCCTGCATCTGCTGCTGGCGCCGCACGGCCTCGCGCACCTCGCGGGGCGCATCCACCGCCACTACGGCGACCGCGCGTATCGGATCGTCGCCGACCGGCCGTATGAGCTGACGAGCGTCTTCGGCGTCGGCTTCCAGACCGCCGACGCGATCGCGCGCGGCGTCGGAGTCGCGGCCGACAGCCCCGAGCGCGCCCGCGCCGCGCTGCTGCACGTGCTTGCGGAGGCCGAGCGCGACGGCAGCACGTGCATGCCGCTCGACGCGCTGCGCGCCGCTGCCGGCGAGCTGCTCGGCCTCGCGAGCCCGCCGATCGCATTCCTGCACGAGCTGGAGCGGCGAGGGGACGTCGAGCTCGAGCCCGAGGATCAGACGACGTGGGTCTACCGCAGCGAGACGGCCGCGCTCGAGCGCGAGCTCGCCGACCGCGTGCGCGCGCTGCTCGACGGCGAGCCGTCGGCGAAGCTGCACCCGCCGCAGGAGCCGCCGGAGGGCGTCCTGCCCGACGGCGGCGAGCTGGCCCCGGAGCAGTGGGCCGGCGTGCGGGGCGCGTTCGCGCATCGCCTCTCGCTCGTGACCGGCGGCCCGGGGACGGGCAAGACCGCGAGCATCCGCATGATCGGCGCGATCGCGGCGCAGCAGCGCGCTTCCCTGCTGCTCGTGGCGCCGACCGGTCGCGCGGCGCTGCGCATGACCGACGCGACGGGCCTGTCCGCCTCGACCGTCCACTCGGCGCTCGGCTGGATCCCGGGCGAGGGGCCGACGCATGACGCCGGCGACCCGCTGCGCTGCGACGTGCTGATCGTCGACGAGACCTCGATGGCGAACCTCGAGCTGCTCGTGACGCTGCTGCGCGCGGTCGGACCGGCGACGCACGTGGTGCTCGTCGGCGACGCCGATCAGCTCGCGCCGGTCGGAGCCGGCAAGCCGTTCGCCGAGCTGGTCGCATCCGAGCTCGTGCCGACGGCGCGCCTGGCGCACATCTTCCGCCAGGCGGCCGGGTCGATGATCGTGCAGGGCGCGCACGCGATCCGCGGCGGCGGCCCGCCCTCGTTCGTCCCCGGAGCGGGGATGCGGCAGGACCTGTTTCTGATCGAGCGCTCCGATCCCGTCGCCGCGCGCGAGGAGATCGTCGGGCTGGTGAGCCGGCGGCTGCCGGAGCATTACGGCGTCGATCGGCTGACAGGGATCCAGGTGTTTGCGCCCGTCTACCGCGGCGAGCTCGGGATCGACGCGCTCAACGGCGCACTGCGCGACGCGTTGAACCCGACGGGCGCCCCGGTCGGCAACGGCCGGCTGCGGATCGGCGACAAGCTGATGCTCGTCGGACGCAACCTGCACGACCTCGGCGTGATGAACGGGACGCTGCTGCGGCTGTTGGAGGAGCTCGACGGCGGGGGCGGCGAGGAGGACGACCCCGGCGGGCTGCTCGTCTCCACGGATGCGGGCGCCGTCGTCGAGATCCCGGCCGCGGAGGTCGGCCAGCTGCAGCTCGCCTACGCCTGCTCCGTCCACCGCGGCCAGGGGATCGAGCTGCCGATCGCGATCGTCGTCGCGCACCCGGGCGCGGGCGGCCGCTTCCTGCGGCGCGAGATGCTCTACACCGCGATCACGCGCTCGACCGTCGCGACGGTGATCGTCGGCACCGCGGCGATGGTCGCCCGCGCCGCACGGACAGCCGACGTCGGGCGACGGCACGGACGCTTGGCAGTGCGCCTCGCGCAAGCGGGCGCCGAGGTTTAACCGCGCCTTTACCCCGGCGGCCGCCGCGGTCACTAGCCTTCGCGCCCGCGTGGACTCGCTGCAAGCCATCGTCCTGGGGGTCGTCCAGGGCCTCACGGAGTTTCTGCCGATCTCGTCCACCGCACACTTGCGGATCGTCCCCGCATTCGCCGGCTGGAAGGACCCGGGCGCCGCGTTCACCGCGATCGTGCAGTTGGGGACGATGGCGGCGGTGCTGCTGTACTTCCGCAGGGACCTGTGGCAGATCGCACGCGCATGGGTCGCCGGGCTGCGCGATCCGTCGGCGCGGCGCACGCTCGACGCGCGCCTCGGCTGGTACATCATCCTCGGCACGATCCCGATCGCGATCCTCGGGCTGCTGTTCAAGCACCCGATCGAGACCGCGTTCCGGAACCTGTACCTCGTCGGGGGCGCGTTGATCGTGTTCGGGCTCGTGCTGCGCTGGGCGGACGTGATCGCACGCCATGAGCGCGACCTCACGTCGCTCGACCAGCGCGACGGCGCGTTCATCGGCGTCGCCCAGGCCCTCGCGCTGGTGCCGGGCGTCTCGCGCTCGGGCGCGACGATCACCGCCGGCCTGCTGCGCGGCCTCGACCGCCAGGCCGCCGCGCGCTACTCGTTCCTGCTGTCGGTGCCCGCTGTCGTGCTGTCGGGCCTGTTCGAGCTGCGCCACGTCGGCGAGCACGGCGGCGCCGCGGCCGTCCCGACCGCGCTCGCGACGTTGCTCGCGTTCGTCGTCGGCTACGCCTCGATCGCGTTCCTGCTGCGCTACATCGCCCACCACACGTTCGAGATCTTCGTCTACTACCGGCTGGTGCTTGGGGTGGCTGTGATCGCGCTGGCGGCGGCGGGGCTGATCTCCTAGCGCTCACGAAGGTCACAGCTAACTGGGGTGGCGTCTCGCGTCGCTCGTGGTGATGCTCCCGCGGTCCCGGACGACTGACATGCGCGCCGACTACGACAGCAAGGCAAACGCCATCTCGATCACGCTCGCGCCGGTCGAGCACGCCGAGCGGGCCGATCAGGTCCACGAGCGCGCGATCGTCGCACTGCACGACGGCCACCCAGTTGAGCTGCAACTGCTTTATCCCGACCTCGGGATCGAGGAGCCGATCGCCGCCGCCGCACGCTACGACCTCGACCGGGGCACGCTCGAAGCTGCGGCGCGCTCCGCGCTCGCCGTGCCGGATCGCATTGTCGTGCTCGACGTGCTCGCGCCCGCCGGCTGAAGCCTTACTGAGCCAGGCTCGCGATCCGCTGAGCCCGATACCGGAGTCGGGGACCAGCAGGGCTTCACAAAGAGCCGACGCCCGGATTCGAACCGGGGACCCCTTCATTACGAATGAGACCTTGGCGCTTTCCCCGGCGGAATCTAGGCACATAGCTTCCGCCCGAGCACATGGGCGCCTTAGTCAAGCACCGGATGTGCCGGTAGCAGCAACCGAGCGGCACCGTACCGCTCAGGTTGCGCTTCGCCTGGTTGCCGTAGTCGTAGGCGTTCAGCGAGCCGCCGAGAACCGGGCCTCGCTGCAGGAACCGCACCACCCCGGGAGAGGCACAGTTCCCTGAATGTTCTGGTAGCGTCGGGTCAATGCAAATTGGTTCTAGTGGCGGTGTTGTTCAACAGCTGCTTCTTGTCTTGGCAGCGGTAATCGTTGCAAGCTGCGTCGTTGCCTCACCGGCCCATGCAGATGCGTGTGTGGACAACCAGCGCTGCTGGGCCATCGCCAAGAACGAGGTCTCCGGCAGCAATGGGTTCCACGCCGCACAGGTCGAGATGGCGCCGATCTGCAAGGACATCGGCCAGCCGTCGCAACATTACGTCAACCACCTGCTTTGGGCCATCAGCAAGACCCAGTCTGCGACGTTCATCGAGGCTGGGATCCGATGGGGTGTCGGCACGGGCGGCATCATTGATGGCTTCCATTTCTCCTGGACACTCGGCGGGCTGTTCGTGTTTGTTCCAACGGGCGTAACACCGACGTTTGGAACCTATTATCCGGTGAGCATCTCGTGGGTTTCAGGCTCTAGCTGGAATATTCGCGTTCCGGGGCACACGTCAGGAACGACAAACACCGGGATGAATGCTCCAGCTCAGATCCTTGAGACCGGTCTCGAGACCGACACAGCCAACACTCAGGGTTGGGGCGCCTCGCGCATGCTGGGGTATACGACTCGCCAAGGCGTCTTTCACGACGGTTGGGACACGGCCACCGGGACTGACACGCTGATTGAGAGCCCTTCGTCAACCTACGTAGATGCCCTCTGGATCAGTCAGCACCACCATCTTCATTACAAGACCGTGCCAAGTTGCTAGCCTGGAGTCGTGAGCCAAATGCTTAGGATTTCAGCAAGGCGAATGGTTGCTGCCGGCCTGAGCCTCGTTCTGCTCGGTGTCGGCTTGGTGGTTATCAGTCCCTTCTCCCGAGGCGCCGATTCCAGCATAGCCGTGTCGGCTCAGCCACCCGACGCCGTCCGCGCCACAGTGATGCAGCTTGCGTCGGAGAATGGGAAGGGTCCCTTGCAGGACGTCCGGTCGGTCGCAACGACGCCAGAGGCAGCCTCCAACCTTCTTGGCATCGGCGACGTCGTTGCAGACGCGAGCTCGAAGGCTGACACCTATCTCGTCGTGGCGAACGGTGCATTTGCACCGAACGATTTCAGCTTCCCCCCCGGGGAGCCTGTGCCGGACTACCAGCAGCTCGCGCTTCTTGTCGACGGTGCGTCCGGCCGCGTCCTCGCGCTGACACTCAGGACCCGGGACCGGATGATCAGCGCAGATGAGATGGCTGATCTGGGCACGGTCGCCACGCTCTCCGACGCCGAACAGTAATCTCCGCCGCTGCTTGGACGGCAGGCCCGTCGAGCACCGATCAAGCGCCACTTACGCGCTCATGGCTGCCGCCAGATCGAGAAGGTGGCACACACAGCCGCTGGGCGGGACCTGAGGCGCGCGGTCTCCGGTGCCTCGCCACCGCGAGGTCGGTGGAGCAGCATAGAAGCGAGTCTGCGACTCGACCTCAAGGGTTGATGAGAGCTCTTGCCGCTCGACGAGACCAGATCCGGTGGTTTGACATTTTACTTGCGCTCACTCGCTCCTGGAGTTGGGCGTCGCCAGCGGGTGGGTAGCACTCGGGCTTCCAAGTTGGAAGTGTCCGAGCTGAAGTTGTCGCGCCGCCGCCAGAGCGCGACGCTCCTGCACCATGACGGAGGCGGCAGAAAACCCGCTCATGGCGAGTCCGGCACAGTGCCGCCGAGCACGCGGCGCTCGACGACGTCTCGCTCGACGTGGACGCCGGCGAGGTCGTCGGCGTCTGGGGCCGTCGGCGATCGGGACGCACGACGCTGCTGCGCGTCGCGGCCAGCGTCGAGGAGCCCGACAGCGGCACGATCCGCATCGAAGGCGTCGACCTCTGGCACGCCGCTCGCGAGCAGCGGCGCACCGCGCGCCAGCAGATCGCGGTCCGGTACCCGCGATTTGCAGGCGCTTCGCCTCGAAGCCGACGGGGAGACTCGAACTCCCGACCCCTTCATTACGAGTGAAGTGCTCTACCAGCTGAGCTACGTCGGCGGGGGCGGACATCGTAGCCGACGGTCGAACCGGCGGATCGTTCGTCGAGGCACGTTACAGTCGCGGGCAAGATGTCACTTCGTACTCCGGGCTCCGACTCGCTGAACGCCGTACGGCGGAGCCGGGAGCTGGCGGCGCTCGCGAATGGCGAGGCGGTCGACGTGCTTGTCGTCGGCGGTGGGATCACGGGCACCTGGACGGCGCTCGACGCGGCCAGCCGTGGGCTCAGCGTCGCGCTCGTCGAGCGGGGCGACCTCGCGCAGGGCACGAGCCGCTGGAGCTCGAAGCTGGCCCACGGCGGACTGCGTTACCTCGCCCACGGCGAGGTCGGGCTCGCGTGGGAGTCCGCGCGCGAGCGCGCGGTGCTGATGGACGTGAGCGCGCCGCACATGATTCGCGCCCTGCCGATGCTGATCCCGCTCGGGGCGCAGGTCTCGCGCGCCGGCGGCCTCAAGCTGGAGGCGGGCCTGCGCTTCGGCGACCGCCTGCGCGCCGCGGCCGGCACAAGCCGTCGCCGCCTGCCGCCCGCGCGTCGCATCAGCGCCGAGGAGGCGCTGCGGCTCGCGCCCGCGCTCGATCCATCTGGCCTGCGCGGCGCCCTCCTGCACTGGGACGGGCAGCTCGACGACGACGCGCGACTCGTCGTCGCCGTCGCCCGCACCGCCGCCGCGCACGGTGCGCGGATCCTCACCTACACACGCGTGACAGCGCTCGGCGCCGAGGGCGCCACCGTCCACGACGAGCGCGGTGACGCGACGTTCGAGCTGCGCGCCCGCCACGTCGTCAACGCGACCGGCGTGTGGGCGGGCGAGCTGAGCGGCGGCGTCGCGCTGCGGCCCAGCAAGGGCTCCCACCTGCTCGTGCGCTCCGACGCCCTGCGCCAGCCGCGCGCCGCCGTCAACGCGCCGCTGCCCGGCAGCGGCGGATCGCGCTTCGTCTTCGCCGTGCCGTGGCCGCACGGGCTCGTGATGATCGGGATCACCGACGAGTCGTTCGAGGGGCCGATTCCCGACGAGCCGACCGTCACGCCCGCGGAGGAGCGCTTCCTGCTCGAGGGCGCGAGCGGCGTTCTGCGACAGCCGCTGTGCGCCGCCGACGTCGTCGGCCGCTATGCCGGCCTGCGCCCGCTGCTCGCCTCCGGCGACGAGGCGACGGCCGACCTCTCGCGCCGCCACGCGGTCGTCGAGCACGACGGGATCCTCACGCTCGTCGGCGGCAAGCTCACGACCGCGCGGCGGATGGCGCAGGACGTCGTCGACCGGCTCGCCGCACGGCCCGGCGTGCGGGCACGCGACTGCGCGACGACTCGGATCGCGCTCTCCGGCGCCGATCGGCCGGCGGACGCCGACCGCGATCCGATCGCGCCCGGCGTGCCCGTCTCGCATGCGCAGCTGCGCTTCGCCGTCGAGCACGAGCTTGCGCTCACGCCCGAGGACCTGCTCGACCGCCGCACCCGCCTCGGCCTCGTGCCCGAGCGCCGCGCTGCCGCGCGCTCCGCGGCGCAGGAAGCGATCGCGGCAGCCGGGTAGGCTCGCGACGGCCGGCGCCCGACCCGGCGCCGCGCAGCCGCGCCGGGTCGTGCGACGTGCCCGATCAGACTAGCGACACGCTGATCACCTGTTCCGGTTCCAGGCTTTCCGCAATGATTTCACCTGTTCTCGGACAGATTTCGTTGTTTAGTCTCTCGGGAGAGAGCGTGAGTCTGCGGCTTTCTCTCGTAAATCTTAGTCTGCCGATGACGCCTTCCGTGACGGTCGCTAGCTCTTCAACCGGGCCTCTGTATAGACAGCGCATGACCGCGCCGAACACGAGCATTTCGAATAGCAATAGGAATTCTCTTATCTGGAACTTGATGCCCGTTATTCTCGGTAGGGTGCCTAGTATCGCGGTATAGACCATCTTCCATAGTTCTGGTTCGACGTTTAGCGGGACGACTCTTGGACTTTCGATCAAGCCGTTGCCTCTACAGGCTTCGGTGAAGAAGCCGAAGATTTCGCCCACCATCGTCCCCGCTCTCTTCGGGAATATCCCGGGCGTGCCTTTCCGGAGCGTCAAGTTGCATATGATTTCTCCGAGTTCGCTTCTGAACGCGACGCCTCTTTGCGTTAGCGTCCAGCTTCTCGGGACGGGATTAAGTGAAAGTGATCTTAGGGCGGTGGCTGCTCCGGTCATGAGCATGAGCGCGAGTGCTGTTGCGAGCGCCACGAGCATGCATCGCGTGCGGTTCGGCATCGTTGACTCCTGGTTCGATCGCAGCCGGATCGGGCTCGACCCGGCGACCCGACGGAGGCGAGCTGCTCCTTTCCCAAGGTTTGCGCGCGCGAACGCCCCCACGAGTCGCGCTGCGCACCGCTGCGATCGAGATTACCTTCCAGCTGAGGGCAGATCAACGTCCGCCCCCGGCAGCGACGGCGGATCGATCAGCTTGCCGGGGTTCATGATCCCGGCGGGATCGAGCGTGGCCTTCGCGGCGCCCAGCAGCTCGACCCCCAGCGGACCGACCTCCGCCGGAAGCCACGGCGCGTGGTCGCGCCCGACGCCGTGGTGGTGGGTGATCGTCCCGCCGCCGGCGAGGATCGCGTCGCTCGCGGCCAGCTTCGCGGCGTGCCACTGCTCCAGCTCGGCGCCCTCCTGCTGACGGGCGACGAACGTGTAGTAGAGCGACGCGCCCGTGCGGTAGACGTGCGAGACGTGGCACATCACGAGCGGCGGCGTCCCGCGCGCGCGCAGCGCGCCGTCGATCGCCGCGCCGACCGCGTCGTGCAGCTCCATCACACGACTCCATGTCGTCGCCGTCTCGAGCGTCTCGACGAGCACGCCGTGCGCGAGCAGCTCGTCGCGCAGGTAGGGCGCGTGGAAGCGCCCGTGCTCCCACGCCGCGCCGATCCGCGTCCCGAGCGCAATCGCTCCGTGCGCCCGCAGCACGCGCGCGGCCGCCGCGCGGCGTCGGCGCACCGCGGCCTCCTCCGTCCCCTCCCAGCCGGCGATCACCAGGCAGCCGTCTGCGTGCCCGCGGGCGCGCAGATAGCCGCGCAGGGCGCGCGTGGCGGCGCCGTCGCCCGCCGACAGCATGAGCGAGACGCGCGTCTCCTGCTCGTCGGAGAGGCGCGCGACATCGGGCGCGATGCCGCCCTGGACGAGCTCCCGAAAAGCCTCGACCCCCGCCGCGCTCGACCCGATCGAGAACGCCTCGTAGCGGCGCACGATCGGTCGCCGGCGGATCCGCAGCGTCACCGCGACGAGGATCCCGAGCGTGCCCTCCGAGCCGACCAGGAGCTCGCGCAGGCACGGCCCCGCCGCCGAGGCGGGCAGCGGGCGCGTCTCGATCTCACCGGACGGCGTCACGGCGCGAACCGCGACGACGAGCGCGTCGATGCGCCCGTAGCCGGTCGACGCCTGGCCAGAGGAGCGCGTCGCGACCCAGCCGCCGACGGTGCTGAACTCGAACGACTGCGGGAAGTGGCCGAGCGTCATCCCGTGCTCGGCGAGCGCCGCCTCGAGCGCCGGACCGGTCATGCCGGCCTCGAACGTCGCCGTGAGCGAGATCGGGTCGACGGCGACGAGCTGGTCGAGGCGACCGAGATCCACCGTCAGGACCGAGGCGAAGCGGCCGCGCAGCGCCGCGACGCCGCCGACGACGCTCGTGCCGCCGCCGAACGGCACGACGGCGATCTGCTCCTCGGCGCAGACGCGCAGCAGCGCGGCGACCTCCGCGGCCGTGCCGGGGAACGCGACGGCGTCGGGCGCGTCGGGCGCGTCGCCGGCGCGCAGCCGCACGAGGTCGTGGTAGCCGCGGCCGGCCGCATGGCGCACGCGCGCGAGGCGATCGTCGTGCACGTGCTCGGCCCCGACGACGGTGTCGAGGCGCTTGCGCGCGGCCGCCGAGAGCGCCGGCTCCGGCAGCCGCACGTGCTCGAGCGCGACAGGGTCGCGGCGCGGCGGCAGCGGGGTGGGCGGGCCGAGTTCAGCGGCGAGCATCCGCTGCGCACCGGCCGGCAGCGGCGCGTCGTGACCGTCCTCTCCCCAGCCCCACCACCTCATGGCGCGAGGTACCGGTCGAGCAGGCGGCGCAGCTGCGTCATGTCGCCGGCTTCCGGCTGGAAGACGAACCCGCGCAGCGCGAGCTCGAGCGTGCGCGCGACGGCCGCCGGGTCGCTCGCCGCGATCGAGCCGTCCGCGATCCCCTCGGCGATGCGCTGCTCGAACGACGCCACGACCGCGCGCTGAAAGCCGCCGAGGCGCGTCGTGAGGTAGGGCAGCAGCAGCTCGGGGTCGACGTCGAGGATGCGCCGGAAGAGCGGATCGCTCGTCAGCCGCTCGATCCCGGCGAGCGCACCGGTGACGAGTCGCTCGCGCGCGTTGGCCGCAGGCGTGGAGCCCGACGTGTCCTCGACGAGCGGCGTGAACTCGCGCGTCATCAGCGCCTGCAGCAGCGAGGTCACGTCGGGAAAGCGGCGATAGAGCGTCATGCGGCTGACCTCGGCCTGCCGCGCGACATCCGTCATCGTCGTGCGGCGAACGCCCACCGCCAGCACGAAGGCGCGGGCGGCGTCGAGCAGGGCATCGTCCTCGACCGTACGCTGTGACACTATGCCGCGATTTGTATCAGCTAGGATCCGGACGATGCGCCAGCTCGGGCTCGCTGCGGTGCGGTACGGAATCCCGCTCGCGATCGCGATCGCGGGGATCGTCTGCCTCTTCATCGGCGGCGACGCGGCCGGTGCGGGCGTCGTGCTGATCGGCTCGGCATTCATGGTGCTGCTGATCAACGTGCTCTTTCGCGTCAGCATCGTGAGCAATCGCGAGCGCGAGGAGGAAGAGCAGGCGCGCGAGGCGTTCGAGCGCAGCGGCCGCTGGCCGGACGAGTAGCGCCGGACGGATCAGGCGGCGAGCAGTGCCTCGAGCCGGTGCGCGAGCGTCTCGAGCGCGAGCTCCTCGGTGACGTTGCTGCGCAGCCGCCGACGGGTCTCCTCGACGTGCTCGACGGCGACGCGCAGCCGCTGCGGGTCGCACCCGGCCGCGTCCTGGGCGAGCTGTTCGGCGCGGTCGACGTTGCAGACGAGCTCGTCCGCGCCCCAGGCAACGCACGCGAGGTCGCGCAGCCACAGCGACGCGACCTGGAGCCCGAGGTCGAGCGCCCCCGTCTCGACGCGGCGCTTCGTACGCCGGATGCGATCGGCGTACTCGTTCTCCACGCGCTTGCGCTCGCGCGTCGGAGCGAGCGCCTGCTCCTCGGCGAGCCGCGTCTCCAGCTCCGCGACCGCCGCCTCACCGCGACGTTTGCGCACGCTCAGCAGCTCGCCCCACGGGGCTGTCGCCACCGTGCCCGCGAGCGCGGCGCGCGCGAGCGCCTCGCCGCCGGCACGCAAGGCCGGTCCGTCGCCGAGCGCGAGCTCGAGCGCCTGCGCGCCGTCGCCGAGCGCGAGCCGTGCGCACGCGTCCGCCTGCGCGGGCGGGACGCCGTGACGGCCGAGTCGCTCCGCCAGCCGCTCGGGCCCGAGCGCGTCGAAGCGCACGAGCTGGCAGCGCGAGCGGATCGTCGGCAGCATCTCGCCGAGCCGGTCGGTGAGCAGGATCAGGTGCACGAACGACGCCGGCTCCTCGAGCGTCTTCAGCAGCTTGTTCGCCGCCTGCTCGATCAGCGTGTCGGCGCGCTCGAGCACGAACACGCGGCGCGTGGACTCGAACGGCGTCAACGCCGCGGCGGCGATCACCCGCTCCTCGACGTCGCCGACGAGCATCTCGTGCGCGCCGCTCGGGACGACCCACGTGAGATCGGGGTGGGTGCCGTGCTCCACGCGCGTACGCGCGCCCGCCGGATCGGCGACGTCGTCCGCCAGCAGGGCGGCCGCGAATGCACGCGCGGCGGTGCGCTTGCCGCTGCCGGACGGACCGTGGAAGAGGTAGGCGTGCGACGGGCGTCCGCCCGGCGCAAGCGCGGCGCCGAGCGTCGCGCGGGCGTGCGGGTGATGCTCGGCGCCCGGCAGCTCGATCATGCGGCGAGCGTATAAGGTCGCCCCGGTGGCACGCGGCCGGCTGATCACGATCGAGGGCATCGACGGCGCCGGCAAGACGACGCTCGCCGCCGCTCTCGCCGCCGCGCTGCGCGACCGCGGGATCGCCGTGACGCTGCTGCGCGAGCCGGGCGGCGTCGCCGCCGCCGAGCGCATCCGCACGCTCGTGCAGGACCCGGCGCTGCAGGTCGGGGCGCGCGCCGAGGCGCTGCTGTACGCGGCCGCGCGCGCGCAGCTCGTCGAGGAGGCGCTCGCGCCGGCGCTTGCGCGCGGAGAGTGGGTCCTGCTGGACCGCTTCGTCGACTCCTCGCTTGCCTACCAGGGCGCCGGGCGCGCGCTCGGGATCGAGGCGGTGCGCGCGATCAACGCGTTCGCGACCGGCGACCTCGTGCCCGACCGCACGCTGCTGCTGCGGATCGATCCGGCGCTCGGGCGCACTCGCCAGGACGGGCGCGGCGAGGAGCCCGACCGCCTGGAGCGCGAGACGGACGCCTTCTTCGCGGCGATCGCCGCCGGCTACGACGCGCTCGCCGCCGCCGAGCCTGAGCGCATCCGCGCCATCGACGCAGGCAGGGCGCCGGCGGACGTCACCGCAGCGGCGCTGTCGGCGCTCGCGGACCTGCTTCCGGAGTAGCGCCGACGGCGCCGCGCGCGAGGCGCGACGCACGTCGGCGTAGCGCCGCTCAGCTCGGCTGTTCGGCCATGTAGGCCTTGAGCGCTTCCTCGGTGCTCACGTCCGGCAGCTGAACGAGCTTGTGGATGATCTGCGCCCGACGGTGGACCGCGGCTTCGAACGCATCGCCCGGGGTACGCCCCGTTCTCAGCAGCGAGATGCCGTGGTTGGCGAATTCGAGCCGGTAGTTGCGCGCTCCGAACCGCTTCGCTCTGAAGTCCCGCAGCGCCTGTTCGATCGCCAGTTCGGGATGGATCAATATCGACGTCAGGAGGTCGTTTTCTCTGTTGATGAGCGCCTTGTCGCCGACGGTGCCGACGAACTGATGCTCCGCGTCCGCCCGGATCACCCCGCGCATGACGCCGGGCGCCGCGGGACCGCACAGCGGGAAGATGAACTCGGCGCCGCGCTCCGCCAGGTAGTCGGGGCCCGACGGGTCGGGGTTTTCGAACGGCACTTTGATCATCGGGCCGCCGAGCGTGATTCTGATCGTCGCCGCCTTCGCCTGCGCGTCGCTGACGGGTCCGCCACCTTCGCCGACGTGCGTGTAGAAGAGTCTGACGAGCTTGGACTGGGCGCGGGCGCCGGCGACGAACGCGGCCGCCATCCGGTAGCGGGTCGCCATCTCCGTCGGTTCGGCGTTCTCGCACATCACTATCCCGGCGCTTCTGTAGACGGCCGCGTGGACGGCCATCGTGCCGGCGGCATACGCACCGTCGACCGCCGCCCACTCGACGTCGGCGACCTGGCCCTTGCGCAGCGCATGCGGGTCGCCCCACACGAGCGTGGGGACGTTCGTCTCGGCGGCGACGCGCATCGCGACCGCGCGATCGCCCGCGTACGGCACGACGATCAGCTGGGCGTGCTTGGCGACGCGTTCGAGCGCCGCTCTCAC